>Ga0228710_1000793_pt1 | contig 43702 bp, 21 predicted proteins | sample MedpolnodulmetaG_FD_177995 | JGI IMG/M metagenome (GOLD analysis project Ga0228710, IMG submission 177995) | Root nodule microbial communities from Medicago polymorpha collected in Santa Monica, California, United States - pink nodules | ecosystem: Host-associated > Plants > Roots > Nodule... | reverse complement strand
CGAGCAGACCGTCACACCCTGTGACGCCCGTCACGGGTTCGGGAGAATCAGTCTCCCCTTCCAGAAACGGTTTTTCCATGTTTCTCTCCCACTCTCTCCACCTGCAGAAGCACACGACCACCAGAACACGTTGTTAAAGATGCTTGGCCTATAAATAGGTCCAAAGAGGAGAAAGAAAGGGTGGAAGAGTTTAGGCAAGCATTAGTTATACAAAAGCATTTTTTTGTAATCTGCATTTTAGTTTCTATTTGATTCAAACCTGTCACAAAAGGAAGCTTGTTACATTGCAATATCAATTCAATAATCATTACTTTTCAATTCAATTGATTTAGTACTGTGTTGTGTGAGCTGCTCCCTTTATTTTTATTTCACTTCTGCTACATCATTCAAGTGTTGCACTCGTTTACTTCAATTCCAATTTGGAATTGTTACTGCTGCTGCCATATTTATGCTGATTTCTTGGACCGTAGCTGATTCCTGTTGACGTGGTTTTCTCCATTTACATCCAGTTTCCATCCATTAACAGGTTCCGTACACTTTGTTTACAATTGATTCATAGTTTGTTTGTTTTAATTTTCTGTTGTTGCAATGATGATGAATATTATAAAGGAAAGTATGTTTATTATAATTAGTATGTCTGAGTAGATTTTTAGAAGTGTTCGGAATGTAGAAACTATCGTACCAATGATGTTCAGCTGAAAAGTATGATTGAAGTTTATAGCAGGAATTATTTTTATGCCTGAATATTCTGATTTTTAACGATGAATTTTTACAGTGAAAACTGAAAAGCACAATATCTATTTCGTATCGAAAGAACGAAACTCGTATCTGTCTGTAGAATATCAGGAATTATTTTAGTAACTTAGTGATAGCGCTTTCTAAAGTAATTTTGACATTCTTAATTTTCAAAAACGCTATTTTAAACGCTAAGTCGTACACGCGAAAGCTGATGACTGTGAGTTTAAAATGCGGAGTCAGTATTGCGAAAGCAGACTGATTTCTTTAAATTAAAATTATACTAAAAATAACTTTTCAAACAAAACTTGATTATCTTGAAACTGAAGGAATTTTGACGTATAAGACGTACACGCGAAAGCGGTCGAATAGATTATAAGGTCAAAATTCTACGTCGTGATCGTGAAAGCGAGGCGACCAGTTTTTAATTTAATCCTTTTTACGTGCGAAAATATTTTCCTACTATAAAAATGAACGCTACTCAGCTGATATCAACGGTCGACATAAGCTATATTTCGGGCATTAGTTTATTAATTAAATAGAACAGTTCAATTCCCTAAGTTTTTCACCCCTTATCGTTTACTATCGCCTTAGATAAACAACGTAACAATTAATTACGGTACTTGACATTGGTCTCTGTGGATTCGACAACCTTTTATACTAAAACAGATATTTTCGTACACTTGCGGACCTATCAAGATGCGGCGGTCAATCCCACATACAACTCCTTAGATTTAAGAGTTTCATCCACGTTTAACATTGTATTGAGCAAAGCTCGAGATGGTTTTCTCATAGAAGAGCTAAGGTAAACAAATATTCTTTTTGATCCAAAGTGGTGTGAACCTATTAACCAATTTTGATGTCAAAATTTATTGCAGCCCTATCCAAAGTGAAGTGAATCAAAAATCCTTGATACAACAACGTAAGGTATGCCTCAGTCACAACATCTATAACACCATTAGTGTTTCATGAGTCGATAACAACAACGAGAGATCGGTGAGGCAGTGCAAAAAGTAAAGGATATGCGTGTTGGTGACAATACAAAAGCAATACCTTGTTCGAAAGTCGGTGCACTATGGTGTTTCGATCGAAAAATGAGAAATTTGTATTGAAAGATACAAAATATTATTTTCTTTAGAATTGTATATTAAGAAAGGTTGAGCATAGACTAAACCTCCACAACTTCTTTGACATTCAGATGATTTCTGAACAATAAATTCCCACAATTCTTCAACTTCAAGTGAACTTGTAAAAAGATTTTGCAGATGAATGATTAGGCAATGAGTATCTTTTTTCTTTTATAATTGTTGAGTTATATGAACTTTTAATAAATATTATACATAAAAATAAAAACATTAATATTATTTAGGCTTAATTGCAGTTTTAGCCCCCTAATTTTTCCAAAGTTGCGATTTTGGCCCCCTAAGAAAATAAACTACAAAACAGTCCCCTAAGTTTTGCAACTGTAGCAGTTTTGGCCCCCCAAGGCCAAAAAAAATAAAAAAATAACACGTGGCACCTCACTTAGGGTGCCACGTCAGCGTAGACCGAGTCAATATCAGCCTTGGGGGCCAAAACTGCCACAGGTGCAAAACTTAAGGGGCGGTTTTGTAGTTTTTTTTCTTAGGGGACCAAAATCGCAACTTTGAGAAAGTTAGGGGGCTAAAACTGCAATTAAGCCTATTATTTATATAACCTAGATAACACCGAGAAAATACGCTGGTATAGAACAAAACCATGAAATGTAAACAAAAGAAAAATGCAGACATTAAAATGAAAATAAAGAAACGGAAAGTTCCATAGAGTAGAACTTACTTGCAAGAGGAATGCTAGCAACACTCATTCTAACACACACTCTCCAACACATTCTCTTTGATTGGTTAAAACTCACATGGGTCCCACCAAATCATGTAGGTCCCATATGAATTTAGTGGGTCCCATGTGAGTTTTAACCAATCAAAGAGAGTGTGTTGAAAAATGTGTGTTAGAATATGTGTTGCTAGCATTTTTCTACATGCAATAGCCTTTAACATGCTCATAAGTTACTTCTTCTCAAACCTTAAAAAAAAAATATATATGAAACTACAAAGATTAGTGCAACAATTCCAAAAAATCAGTGGGAATGAAGTAAAATTGTCCCAAAAAATTCAAAAACAACAGCAAAAATAAAAAATAAAAATTAGAGGCTAACACAAGAATTAACACAACAAATGAACATTATAAATCTTTTCAATATTATTGATTCCAGGTTTGAAGGAAAAGAGGCTAATCTACAAATAAAAGTTGGTTATTTTAAAAATACCGGTGAAAATTGAGTAAAATAATAAAAGAAGCAGCTTACCTTAAAAAGAAGAACTCAAAAGTGAAGAAGGAAGAAACGAAGAGAGGAAGGGATGCTCCTTTGAGCTTTTGAGTAGAGAGATCAGTTTGAGGAAAAAACTGAATCAGAGCTTTTAAGATTAAGATTCTTTTATTGATTTTCCGTGTCAAATCGGAGTCATTTTCACCATCATCTTCGCCTTTTGGTGCAAGCTACAAGTATGACGTATATTTCCCATTGTTTTGTCCCTTCCATTCCTTTAGCCATTTGCTGTAACTCCAACCCTCGATGTTGTACTTACCTTGTGGGAGAAAGATTGAAAAGAAATTCAAGAAGGCAACAATGAAATTCTTTTAGAAATGCAAAAAGTACAACGGTGTTGCACAAAACACAGGAAAAAAGCTTTTATCATGTAATTTAAGAATCTCCAATACAAGCAAAAAGGAGCGCAATGTTGATCCATATCAGAAGAAAGCAGATTTTATGATTAATCATGATGTAATCCTTAATTGCAAACATCACGCGAATTCAATTTTACATGAAATTTTTTCTTGCCTCCAATATCCAGATTTATGACTTTATTTAAAGTTGTCTTATAAAAGATTATTAATACGATATATTGAGGTTAAATTTTCATGATTTTTTCCCTACATCTCTAGAATCTTGCACATATCTTTACTAGTTTGTATTAGTAAAACACTAGCAAATTATCATTCAATATTAAATATTGGTCTTATTTCATTGTATTAAGTTACCAGCTGCCAAGAAGAAAAAGAAGTTTATGTATGCATAGATAGATCTAATTGATTTACTTAGCTAAATCATTCACCCAAAATCCTTACTCATAGCAATGATTTTATGATCTTTCTCTATTATTCTTTCCCCACTTTCCAACAACTTAAAACTGCAATAATGTATGTGCACACTAGTTTCAAATGATTCACTTGCACTATTGTTTTAAAGGATTCAAACATACAGGTTTAACTATTTTGTAGTATTTTGATAATTTTCTCCTTGCCTCTTTCTAGTTGGAGTCTGATGAAAGCAAATATGATGAGTTATATGCCTGTGTATAAACATGTAAGATTGAAATATTTACAACAATCTTCACTGAAGTATTATTGTAGTTTGGTGAAGGAAAGATAGTTCATTTTGTTACTTTCATGGCCTCTACTTTACATGACATTGTAAATTTTTAATCAAATAGAGGGAGGTGGTAAAAAAATCAACTTATGGTTTCTGCTACAGAGAATTCAAATGGCTAGTCTTGAGTGAATGCTAATAAGAGAACAAATATTTGTGCTTCATGTCAAATGATAAACTGCAATGAAAGGCATCAAAACACTTCCTATCCAGAGTTTACCATCCTTCTCCTCCACTTCACTCCCTGCTTTAACAACTTTTCCCTCATTGTCCTCCAATATTTGCAAAAGTTTACCGTCAGGGCTATACTTAACGACGGCTGCATGCATTTTGCCTCCAATATGTAGCAGGTATTGAATCCTTGTTGGGATAGGTAGCTTGAGTATGGCTTTTCTAATCTTTGGGTAGAGAGCATTTATGTAACTGTACATATACCTTCTACAATGGATAGCCACCCAAAAGTCACCATTTTCGTTGACTCTCACATTGTCAGCAAAACCAGGTAGGATTGCTAAGATTTCTGAAGTTCCAGCTTTATCTCCTTTTAGCCAGTACTTGCATAACCTACAGAGAAAAGGGACTTGAATATAGTAATAAATGAAAAGTTTAATAACTTTACACTATGATGCAAACAAATTTTACAAAGATGTCCAATCATATTTCATCCTCATGTTGCATGATCACAATATTACTTTCTAAACATTGTGTCAGAATGGCAAAGATACGTTGGACGTTTTGTAAAACTTGTTTGCATCATTAGTGTATCATTATTAGACGAAAAAGGGTTATGTTGATTATTCACACACCTTCCAATTACTCCTTCTGAAAATACAAAGAAGGAACCATCTTTGCTTACGGAAATCCCATTTGGAAATTGAATGTTTCTCACAAGAACAGTGGTTTCCTTGGTGGCAGAATTGTATTTCAAAACCCTTCCACTATTATCACCAGAAAGTATCAGCTGAATGAAATTCCTACTTGTAGAATGACACGGAAGTCAGCTCAACAAAACAAGCCAAACTTTGTTTTGCTATTTCTCATATTTAAAATGTTGATAATTTCAAAAGGTGCAGTGTTAACAAGAAAAAAGATTACTAACAACCTTCTCTGATATTTAGTGCTGCTATCTGTGAAGTAAACGTTCCCTTCTGTATCAACGTCTACATCATTAGTAAATCTAAACGGTACTCCTTCTGCCTCGGTTGCAAGAGATGTTGCGAAACCACCTTGAGGCCCCACCTTCATCAGCCCGAAATATGCATCTGCTATGTATAAATCACCAGTTTTCTTGTCAAATCTGAGTCCCAAAGGCCTTCCGCAGATGTCCTCAGTTTCAACATAACTAAATGGTGTTGCAGATGCCTTTGGATTGCATAGTTCTGACCTGTGTTCAGAAATAAGGTGCAAGAAATATTATCACGCGATATTGCAAAGTTACATAGCCATAAATTATCTATTCATCTTAAGAAAAATCTTCCCCGGATGCGATGTAGCAGAATTTCACACATATTTTCTGTAATTTTTTCACAGAGCGGTGCAAGAGCGTGAAATCTTTACTAGTATGAGCCTATGAGGCAAAAAGTCTGCATGAAGCAGTTTTCCAACATTAAGTTAGGAATAGAACTATAACTAAGTACTATAGTAGCTTTTAGCCACATATATCTCATACTAATAAGCTTGCAGTATTAGAATATGACTACACCTTATAAATTTGATAACTATTGGCAATATTCTAGTAATGCAGAAAGATAACACAAAAACAAAATTATCTTGTACTAAGCATTTAAGTTAGAAAAATAATACGGAAAGAAGAGAAGCATGACCTGTTGGGCGAGGTATATGCAAAATCAATCCAAGACAGTCCATTCCAAAACAAAACCCTTCCATCCGCAACACCGGTGTAAGGGCCACGGCCATGAGAATCGAAGGCAATGCTCTCCGGTCCCTGCACTTGGTTCACAAACATGAGCTCCGATTTCTGCAACAAGTTGTCTTTGTCATGATCCAGAGGAACTTCAGACCATGATGGCAAGTTAATTTTGTGCACCTCAAAATCAGGGAAGCCTTGGATAGGGCTATGCTTGAAGGGGTCTAATCCACAGTAGAGAGCAAACAAGAGAATTACAATAGCAAGTCCTCGAGTTAGCGTCATGTATGGCATAACTAGAGATAAAAACACAAATCTTTAGTAGAAGGGCATACGAATGTTACAATGCTAAGCATAGAGAAAAAAGGTTTGTGGAATGCATGATCTCAAATATGAAAGGTAGGTAGGTGAGTCATTTGTAGTGTGTGTGTTTGATTTGTGAGTAAAGGTTGTTAGATACATATTGGAGATTTTCAAAATATAAAATTCAACATTCTAGATGTTAGTTGGTGAAACAATGAGGTAACTTTCTGTCCATTTTATGGTCAACAGTCATAGACATTCAGGTGCACTTAACTGCAAGGATGAAGTAGTGTTTGGAAATGAAGATGTGGTGGGAATTTGACAAGAAAAATTAGTTTTATGATTTGATGAGACAGCATTTAAGGAAAAAAAAGGTGAGAATTGCAAGAGTGTAATTCTTTGATAACATATTTTGGTGGGTTAGAGTCAGAGGAATTAGTAGTTTGTGGGGGTTAGAAGAAACTCTATCAATTAAAGCAATTTCACTACATATTCTTCATTTGTTTTTCATGTAATTTGGATTATGCAAAAGCAATCCCAAATATGCTATAAGTGTTGAGAATTGTTGTTCTTACTGTAGATTTTGCTTAAAAACATGGAAATTACACGTTTAATCTCAATGGTAGCTAACTACTGTTCGGGAAAAAAGAAAACGAAGGAAATTGAGCGATAGTTAGCTACCATTGAAGTTAAATGTGTAATTTTTCATATATTTTCAAACAAAAATTGAAGTGAGAACAACAATTTTTGTAAGTTTTTGTACGTTGCTTCAAAAGCATATCTCTCTATCCCTTTTAAAAATTAAAAAAAAATTGGACTGGGTTTATTTTTACTAATTTATTGGCCTGATTTAGAAAATCAAAATCTAGTTTGTAACTTTTTTACGTTATTAATAACAACTTTAAAAGTATAGATTTCATAAAAAAAATAAAATAAAAAAGAATACAAACAGATAAAAAAATATATTTTACTATTTTAAAATATTTTATATTCATAATATGCCTCCGCATCAAATTAGTTACTAAAGTCGATATGGCATCTAGCTGTCAAAGTTAGTTAGGATGAAGTGTTGACTAGGCATAGTTAGAGGCCAACTAGACAAGTTAGTTGAAGTCAAATTGTTGACTAGTTTTGGTAGTTAACAATTTGACATTCTACAAATCTTTCAATTTTTTTTTTGACATTCTATAAACTATAAATACTCATTTAGATGTAAATATTCATTATCATTGAAAATATATGAGAATGAAAACAAAGAATGTGTATCGTTGGATCCTGAACTTCAGCGTGGTATCAATATCCTTCATGATCTACCGGGTGTGAAAGCATATGTTTCATTGCAATTATTGTTTCTATTAAGCTTCGTGAGCTTCATCAAAGGAGAAATTGTCACTTCGCGATGAAATTGGTCAGAGTTCTTCAGAAAATTCTCTTAATTTTCCTACAACTACCAAAGAATCGTCCAAATTGCGGCTAACACACTCGTTAATAATCAAACTTGATGAAAAGAATTACTTGCTCTGGACCCAACAAGTCAATAGAGTGATCACTGCATATACCTTCATACCTTCTTTCTTGATCCCAAAATTCCTCTTCAATTCAATTATGAGAAAGATATCATTTCGGAAATCGTATCCGATGAGTATTAGAAATGGTCTATAAAGCTCGTATACGTAGTACGAGTAAGATACGAATACGTTGTTAAATAAAAAAAAATTACATTTAAGATAAGATTCGACTTAGGTACATTTACAATATTATACGCACACAACACAAGCACATAAAAAAATAAATAGCAGCAAATTTTTCTTTTTTAAATTAGCAAAATTTATTAAAAAAGCTCAGCCCAAAGCACAAGGAGTACCTAATACAAACTGACGCAAAAACTCCTGAGCATCATAGGAGAGAAGCATAACCATAAAATTGACTGCAACAAGCCAAACTCCTAAGATAGTCATCCTTTAAACCAAAACAAACATGCACTACGACGATATTAAGGCTTTGGTAAAAAAAAAAAATAATCGCTTCATATAACATTTTCCTTTCATATAAGCCTGAATTGCCAAAGCACTTTCATAGACTCACCTCACTCTACCCAATCAATATTAACCTCTGAAGTACTACAAATTCTACCAACAAATGTCAAGGAATTTTACTCAAGCATTTCATTTTCAAATGTACTACAGAAAAATGGCCAATTATTTAGGCCAGTGTAGTGATAAAGGACATAATACAGCCGATTTAGTAATTAATTAGGTCTCATATACCACTAATGTGCAAACCAATTAGGCTCAGTACACAAACTTCCAACTTGTTGGGCCTATTAGAATTAATTAGAGTTCGTTATAAATATTTATAAGTTGGTTAATATTGATTACTCCAAACTAGTAACATTTGTTAGGTTAGTTAGGATCACTTCATAAAGTGTATCCAACACTTGATGTAATCTTTTCTCATTCTACTATCAATTTTTAATAAGCAATCTTCCACTAAACTTATTTCTCTCTTTGATGGACTCTACCATGTTTATCAATAAAGCTTATAGAAGTTGATTTTAGAAGGACAGCTTGGACCAATTCAAAATGAATCAAAGTCTATCAATCAAGTTACTCATCGTATTATCCACGCATCAAAGTCCAAATATTCTTAGCATGTTAGTGTTGATTTACAAAAAAAATCCAAATCTCAAGGTCTTAAAAAAAATCATAAAGAATGACACATTTAAAATTACAAGTCTACTTTACAAGAAAATTGTTCTTCTCTTTTAAAATTGTTCATTCCCGTAATGATCAGCACGCTAACTCACACTTGACATTTTTCAAGTGAGTTAACTCACGCTGACACTTTTTAGATCGTTTGAATCGGCTTAAAAAGTGATTGAATCAATTTTAAAAGTGTCAACGTGAGTTAACTCACGCTAAAAATGATGAGTGTGAGTTAACTCACGCTGAATTAAGGGAATGAACAAAAACGAAAGGGAGAAGAGCAATTTTCATTTTATAAAAATGAGTTGGGCCTAATTCAAAATTTAGTAATTTGAACATTACTCTTTACACTTCCTCAATTACTCTTTTTTTCAAGTGTCGTTGGCTTAACGGTACTTAAGTGTCGTTCGTCTCTTCAATGGTAGATAGTGTCGTTTGACATTTTTTAGGTCGGTTCAATCACTTTTTAAATAAATTTAACCAATTTAAAAAGTCTCTCGAACAGCAGTTAACTAAAAAGGTAATTTTTGAATGCCTGAGAGCAATTTGAGAAGTCCAAAGAGCAATTTTCTAATAATTTTACCAACTCAATTTGAATGAGGCTGGAAGTAATCTTTCATGATGATTGCTTTTGGCCGCCTATTTGCTTGTTAACCTGAAAAATAATCTTCAAGAGTTATTCTCGAAACCTTTAGAAGCACAAAAATATCGCTCATATATTATCTTCCGAACGGTTGCGCATTTGTAAGGGGCCAAAAGAGCAACCATCCTCTTTCATAGCCTTCGAGTGGGACGAGATGCCCGAGTTAATTTATTCTTTTATGTGGTGTGGGGAACCGAGATATACCTATAGAGCTTCAACCCCAAGTCATTTCTCTTAGTTAAGGACATCTTATCCAAGCTTGGCAAATGGGCAAGCAGTCGAATAGAACCTCATTAAAGAAAGGAAACTCCTTATTCCCAGGCCCTCCCAAAGTCTGCCTTGAAGAGGAAGTTTCTATTCAACCTATAGCTATCAAATAAATCACATATATATTCTCTTGGGAAGAAGAGACACACACATGTGGTGAGAAGGGAAGACAGAAAGAATAGAATTCATGATCAGGTTCAGTTCAATTTTTTTCAAATTATTACAAATATATTCCATCCATTTTTGAGCTTCTATTGCACACAATTTGTCCACGACACTATCAAAATCATTGAAGCATATTTAGTCTTGATATCAGATCCCAAGTGTTTCCTAATATGACTAATCACAAAAATCTTATTCTATCAATTTCTATTCCAAAAGAAAAGAGCCACAGTCTCCACAAAATTTGTCATATTATATCATTCACATAATTTTACCAAATTAACTATATTGATCATTTGTTGATTCTCTTGTCATCACAGTCCAAAAGGTAACAAGTCTAATAAAATACATTATTTTTTTAGTAAAGATCATACACTTGTTTTGACTCATTATAATGAGAGATATTTTATAGACACCAATATTTCCTACACCGGTGACATCTAGTTAATTAAATGTAACATTATTGTTAATTTAGTTTAACATATGGTTAATTTATATCATGTTGAATTAACCATAATTTTGACAGTAAATTGAATAAGCTATCTACTCAACTAAATTAACTATATGTTGGAACACTAGTTGAATCTAGTGAGAAATTGGATAAGGAAAAAAACACAATGTAAGAACTAGTGTATGTGTGTGACTTAAAAATGTCCCACATCGGTGAGCCACACCAACTAGTAAGTGTTTATATAAGGGTAGAGTGACCTCCAAGGGTGTGCCCTTGGGGTACCAAGTGAACGGGTGAGCGCTTACAAAAACATATATATCACGCACGACGACGCCCGTCGGGCCGGCCTGGGCTTGGGTCAAAATGAAAATGTTAAATTAATTAATTTAGTCATTATCTGAAAGCGCTACGCGTACCAATTCGAAACCTAAAACGTGTCCAGAATTTTCTGGATATATCCAATTAAGAAACAAAACGCGGTTACAAAAACATATATATCACGCGCGGCGACGCCTGTCGGGTTGGGTCGGGCCTGGGCATGGGCTTGGGCCAAAATGAAAATGTTAAATTAATTAATTTAGTCATTATCTGAAAGCGCTACGCGTACCAATCTGGAACCCAAAACGTGTCCAGAATTTTCTGGATATATCCAATTAAGAAACAACGCCATATATATCACGCGCGGCGACGCCTGTCGGGTCGGGCCTGGGCATGGGCTTGGGCCAAAATGAAAATGTTAAATTAATTAATTTAGTCATTATCTGAAAGCGCTACGTGTACCAATCTGAAACCCAAAACGTGTCCAGAATTTTCTGGATATATCCAATTAAGAAACAAAACGCGGTTACTTAAGGATTAAGCCGACTTAATCCCCAAATCTCTCGTTTTTTATTACTAACTCTCCCTATAAAAGGAGAGCTCGCCCCACTCATTCTTTACACCGAAATTCACAGTTGATACTTCTTGTGTTTTTCCTCTCTTCTCCCTTCGACTTGTGTTGACGCGCGCGACGACTATGACGCCTGTCGGGCCGGGCCTGGGCATGGGCTTGGGCCAAAATGAAAATGTTAAATTAATTAATTTAGTCATTATCTGAAAGCGCTACGCGTACCAATCTGAAACCCAAAACGTGTCCAGAATTTTCTGGATATATCCAATTAAGAAACAAAACGCGGTTACTTAAGGATTAAGCCGACTTAATGCCCAAGTCTCTCGTTTTTTATTACTAACTCTCCCTATAAAAGGAGAGCTCGCCCCACTCATTCTTTACACCGAAATTCACAATTGATACTTCTTGTGCTTTTCCTCTCTTCTCCCTTCGACTTGTGTTGACGAGTCATTCTTCTCCTTTCTGTCCCTTTCAGTTTCGAATAGAGCGGCTACGTACCGTATTTGAGTGGTCTTAATCGAACGATTAAACCATACTAGAGGTGTATATCTCGAGCGATTATATAATGTGCAGTGTGTAATCGTAACAGTGATCTAGGCTGTTTTATCCTGAAGACGGCGTGGTTGTTAGTCTACCTTACACAAACTTGGGTAGTGCCGCGAAACGTCTTAAAGAAAACGACTTGGTCGTGACCCACCCCAGTAATTCCTTTGGTAGTAGTTCTGATTTTAAAATACAAAAACAACACTATATGTCGTAGGTATAAAAAATAAGATGTTTAAATATCATTACTACAATTAAAAAGCGCAACTCATCGTCAAGTTATTATTTACTTAAGGGAGGAGAGACATTAGATCATATATCCTCCAATGAAAATTTGAATTACCACTACAAAAAAGAAGCATTTAGCCACGATTAAAATTGTGGCAAACAAGATCTATACCAGAGACTTCACTTATGTATCATTAAAGAGGAAACATCAATTCAACTATTTTATCTCTCTTTCATATTTTTCTATGTTTAATAAAAATTGTATTGCCACATGTCATACATGAATTGGCCAATCTCATAACATTTTCTCTTCCTTCCTATGCAAGAGAGAATAATTTTAGCAGCTGAGGGTGTAAATATTGAGTGTGTTGGCGAAATAGGGTAACAAATAAAAAGGAATATGGAAAGTAAAAAAATGAGTTAGAATGGAAGAAAAAAAATCCCACATAGTTTTGCAGAAGAGGTAAAATTGGGATGTAACTGTTGCTAAATGTCTCATTAATTTAGAAAGCTAGATATTGTTTTTCAAAGAAGTTGAGTGATTGGAACTATGTGAGTTTAGCTTAATTGATATAGACAATACAGAAAATATGCAAGGTCTAAGGCTCGAACCCTGACCACCACAAAAAAAAGTGGAAAAATGGAATGTTATAATCTTACATACTTATTTTATAAGGATTAAGTTAAACCCAACTCAAATTTTAAAACGATATCTATAAATAATCTCTACTCTAGAACCTACCTAATTCAAGGAGTGTATCTCCTACGCATACATTCTAAACAGTTACACACACTACACAAAAGATAGTGCCATGAGCCACTTTCAAGATAGTGGCTTGGTATCGTCATTAAACACAAATTAATGTGGCCATTCCTTAATTCACAAATTGTCTACAGAATAAAATACGTACGTACCAAACTAAAATAGTGCTTGATATGCAAAATCTTTTTTGTCAAAAAAATAAAAGTAGTATATGCAAAATTGATTCCAAAACATCATCAACCATGTATTGTCAACGATGCCATCACGTATGACATCCTTTTATGACAAAACAATGTCGGTTGTTTTAAGGCTATCCTATGCTCCAGCAAAATTAACCTGTTTGTAAAGGTTTTTCTGCAAGGGTCAGAATTCTGTTTCTGGCAAACTTTTGCCTCCCATTTGCAACAGTTGTTTAACAACAACAATAATTCTCAAAATTATAAATTCAGTTTTAAAAAATTGAGCTAGTTTTTTTTTTTTTCTGTTCAAAATTGAGCTAGTTTTTTGTTGGTATTTTGACATTAAATATTAAAATCAAATTCGACAATAAATTATATGTTCAACACATTTTAAATATATGTTCAACATCCTTTTATAGTAAGATGTTGTAACTAACTAATCATCAATTAAACACAGTTAACCATATGCATATATTTTAAGTGTTCAAATTTGAAATATACATATATCTATTAATCATCTAAATTACGTTCAATTATACATGATGTTTAGATGTTCAAATATACATGAGATTTGTTAACCTCAATTTCTTTTTGAATATATACTTGAAAATTATGGTTAACGACATTGAAAATTGTATTTAATTGAGTTCAATGAATGATTAACGGGTTAGAAAATCTCATTGTGTTTATTATCGATAAATTGAACGGTGTTAATCACATTTTGAATTGTGTTAGCGTATTCTTTGTGTCGAATTTGATGATGTCAAAATATCCTTATCTCAATATATTCACCTACCTACAATATATTTTGAGAACTTTTTTTCTCTTTTGAGAGAATTTTCAGAACTTTAATAAACCCTATTTTCTTGTTTGAAACCACTGATATAATACAAGACTCATTCGAGAAACACAAAGAATCAATTATGAGATATGCCACCTTTTTATTATAAGCATTTGATTCGTTAAAAAAATGAATAAATAAAGTCAACTTATAAATACTCACTAATTTGTGTATCATTTGAGTAAACAAAATAAAAAATAAATAATTGTGCATCATTTTGTCAACCTTTAAATAATTAATGTAATGAAAAATTTGCTTCATCCAACTATAAAAAAGATTTCTATAGACTATAATGGTATGCCACTTATAGATATTAGATCAAAATATAATATTTTGTATATTGTCTATGAAATATATGAAAAATAAAATGAAATATTTTTTTTATCAATTACGGTTTAAACTAAATGTCAAAGTATAAAGAAAATAAAGTAGTTGAAATACTTGCATTTAAAAAGACTCAATTGACCAACATTGAATTCCAAATGGTAAGGGAATTTACTTGATCCTTAAACATGTGACTAGAGGTTTGATTTATGACTAATGCGTATAAAAAAAATAGTTAGGGGAGAATTCACTTGTGTACCTATAGATTACAACACTCAAAACTTCGCTCCTTAAAAAAACCTCATATTGGTCATAAGACTACATCCAAATAAATGTTTTCTATAATTCTTGTTTCTGTTTGAATATATAAAAAAATGATTTTATCCGTCCCGTGAGTTTAGTTCAATTGGTATAGACATTAAATAATATATGCAGAAATCGTTGTTCGAATCTCAAACACCTCACTTATTCAACTTAAGAGGTGAATTTTTAGTCACCGGAATTGATCCAAAAAAGACTTTATCCTATGTATGATTGATTCTACTCAAATTAGAAATTGTAAATTTTGACTTCTACAATTGATTTTAGCCTTAAATTTATTGTTCAATATATTTTTACTTAAATATATTCAAATATAAATCATTTTACATTAAACTCACTTTTAAACCAGAATCAATTATACAAAATTAATTCATTCGGAACCAATTCTCAACACCAAACATATGCTTCATTTGTAAGCAAAGTTAGCCAATTTTTCACAAGTAGCAGAATTTGAAGCATTTTCACTCCAACTCACATCACAATTGGAGAGTGATGAAGAAGTCTGTAATTTGGAACTACTTTTTATCCCTTCTAATAGGATATAACAACAGCTGTATAAGGCCTTTCAATGAGAATATTGTCTCATAATTTGACGACATAATACATATTTACATGGTGATGCAGTGGAGTGACATATTGAACTAAATTGTCCTAATTTATAATTTTATGGGGCCAAAGTTTGTATATTTTTTAAAGACCAACTCGAATCGGATTTTTTTTTTGAAGGATTGGATTGAATTAAATTGTCTTGGTTTATTTTTTAAAACTAAAATTGTATTTTTTTTTTTCTTCTTTCAAATATCTACTTGTATTCCAAATTTTTCTTGAAGAACTAGAATTAGTCTTGACTAAAAAGAAAGTGCAATAAATATAACATGAACAATCTACATCAAGGAGGTTTCCTTTTAGTGCGTTAACCTGCTATTTCTGCATGCATGTGGACTCTTCAACCATAAAAGTGCCATTATCTTGAAAATTTAATTGGACTACAGATCAGAAGATCCATTCCTCTTGGTCCCCTCATCTACTTGTAAACAACAAGCTCTACCCGTAATTTCAGATATAAAGGATCCAACACTTCCTTTCTCCTTTTTTGACTTTTTCTACCTGAAAAATCTCCTGTTTTCCAACACCCTGTGTTTTGTTTTTTTATAAAGAAATCTTCTCTTGTCTAAATTGGGTTAGTAGGAGTGTTGGTGGTACAATTTAGATTGATTTCGAAACAAGAAAAATAAATCATCTCATTTAAAGATAATTTCACACGCAGTTGAATTTGGATGACTCTAAAAAATTTGATTAATCTGATCCAATTCAAATTTAATGTGGTCTAATTTAGACTTTTGTTTTTTCTTTGCATAGCTTTAAAATTCGAATTGGTTCAATCGAAAACCAGACCCCCTCACTGGTATGATCACGATCACTTTATATATTAGACCATTTATGCAATTAACCTGACATTAAACCAGTGAAACTCATATAGATACAATGAGAAACGGTTGGTTCGACAAGACATCATCAAATATTCATGTTATGTTAAAAATCAGAAAACAAATCAATGGGGACCAAACATGGTACCATAGACTGATAAGTCAGATATTTACATCTAAAAAGTAGACTCATCTAAAAAACTTGATTTGATCTTAATCCATTTCAATGCGGTTTAATTAACTTTTTTTTACATAGTTTTAAAATTCTGATCGAACCAGTCCAATCGAAAACCCTTCACCAATCTGATCAATCTATATATTAGACCATTTATGCAATTAACCTGACGTTAAACCAATGATAGTCACAGATAGATACGATGAAAACCAGATGGTTCAACATGTCATTATCAAATGTGCATGTTATGTTGAAAAAAAATCAAAAAACAAATCAATAATGTTCGAACATGGTCCCATAGACTGATAAGGTTAGGCTTAACTAAACTAGTTGCTTTGTTTGAATAATAGTTGTATACATTTATATATACTGGCGTTTAGACGGACGCTCCATGTCCGTCTATCCGCTATTTTTATTGCGCTAACACGTGTAAATTATGATAAATTCATAATTAATGGTTTACTCCAAAATAATGGTAAATCTATGCATCTTTATTGAGGAAGCATTTCATAATTTTAAATGCAAAAATAACCGACGAAAACTGGTTGATGAACAAACTGGCAAAAAACAAAGACCTTTACACAAGACAGCAGCCATAGGCCTAAACTGAAGCGAAAACTTGCATGAAATTCTGGCATAACTTTCTAGCAGAGTTGATTTAAAAATTACAATAAAATACCTAAATAGTATTAGGACAGAAGTATGCCCTTTATAGTGACTGACTTAATTGTATTATTATTGCAAAGGTCATTTGCTCAAGAGCCAAAGTTTCAATATATTGTTCAAATTTACCCTGAAAATCACCAATTATCTCCTCCGAATCTCTGCATGGATTCCTCTTTCTTTTGCTTCACAAGTTCACGTATGCTGGGATTGAAGAAACGATCACGAACAAATTTCCTCTCCTCGGCTTGAATCTCCTTGACAGGACAAGGAAATGGGTTTGGAGGCAGTTTCTTCCCTTGAAGGCGCGCAATTTGCTTCAGACGGGCATATGCTTTCTTCTTAGCCTTCTTCTCTGCTATATATTCCATCTAAAAAGCCCACACACAAAAAAAAAAAATGTAACTATTAGAGGGCAAAAAGTAAGAACAAATTGCGGAATGAACATATTCATGAATCAATTTAGGTTAAATACATCTGCTACTTCCATTGCTTCATCCTCACTAATGCCATGCTCTTTTAACTCATGAACCCTTAAGGCGAATAATCGAGACGGAGCAGGATCGATAGCAGAAAACCTGTTGAACTTGAAACATTATGACCACAAACAAGTAGACATGAACTGTAGCTAATTTAATAGTCCTCCTGATGCAGATGGAAGCATCTAGAAAAAAGACTACCACACACTATGCATCTTGTGTATGCCTGCACCATCAATTTGTAACAACTATTCCATCGAGGAATTCCTAGTGAATTGATAAAACCAGCTTATAAAAAAATAAATAAAATTAGCAAGGAGCATTTATATTAAAAAAAAGTTTTAAGAAACCAAGTAAATCACATAATAGTTCGTGGAAAAGGAACAGCTGAGGACCACAAAAGCATCAACAGAACATACAAGGTAAGGTAAGAATTAACAGATAGCAAAAGGAAACAGACTCATAGACACATATTCTTTTCATACAATCCGAGAAGACATGAAGCAGGTCGTTTAACAGCTCACATGAGTAGTTTCATATTTAAGAACTCGGTTCACCCACTAGAAAGAAGTCCACAATATTGAACATTGAAGAAATAAAATTAAGCACTACAGTTAGATAACAAACATAAAAGTTCTTGAAGGTCAACATTTAGAATATCAACTACAAGTTTCCTTCATGTTGATGATGTCATATCACCATATACAAGCCAAGTTCATAAAAGACTACGGCAATACAAAAACTGGGATGAGATGTTTCAAGTATAGAATATGGAAAAGCAACAGAGACGAGAAAAAAGACCATACTTGATGGGATCATGGTATTTTGATTCTGGGTATTTTTTATAAAACCTCTTAACATAAACATCCTCAGGAAAAGTGATGGTCTGCAGTTTACCCTCAGGTCGAGGAAATGTTGCTGGTGGAGCCCTGGTAAGCACAATAAAAACAAAATATTAGACGAGTTTTCATCCTTCAAATAAAAGGAAAAAGGGCCATAAAAAGATTAACAGTTCTTAAATAAATGTTCGTATAAAAAATTCAGCAGCAAACACATGACATCCAAAGAATTCCTAAATAAATAAACTAAAAAGTATAGCATAGTCCAAGACTGGGAAAAATAATGTCTCTAGCACCATAATCCTAAGTGTGATACAGGAAAAATAATTAAATAAATTTCTGAAAATGAAAAAACTCAGAATAAAGAAACAGACATTGACAAAAAATACCATTGTGCAGCAAAAAGAGTCATCAACAATAAAAATCTAGATGGGAGATTCTCAAGTGGCACAAAAGAAACAGACATTAAAAGGCACTAATTTAAGACATTGTATGGGAAAGTAAGTTCAAACATGAAAGATCGGGAGATTAACTGTTCCATGGCTTTGAGCCAAACGGGTTCGGCCTTGGCCAAACCCTTCACGAGCTTTCTGGACCGAGAAAGCAAATCTCCTTTCATGAACGACATTGTTCCCACTTCTTTGATTTTCGTTCTCTGTTGCTAGTTGCTTCAATGCGCCTCTTGCTGTTGCAGGCAACAAGAACAAAAGTTAAAAAATAATAAAACAGCATAATAAAGCCAAGTCACGCAGATAAGGCTGGATCCTTTTAGTATACCAGGTTCAATGATTTAATTATCTTTTAGCCAAAAAAAATTTTTAAAATAATTGATTATGCATAGGACTTAATTTGTATCAATCTTTTACATCTAAAGTGAATCCGCTAAAATGAAGGATAAATCCGTTATCACAGCGAGATAAAAAAAAACATTTCACGAAACTTGTGCATTCCATTTGGCCATTCACAATCACATCTTCTAAATGCTTAATTTGTCAGCTTCAGTTGGCCACTTATCTGAATGATGCATAGTTGATTATTGGTTATTATTTCTTAGCTAAGGTGTATAATTTTCGGTATAATGATAACTTTCATTCATATGTAACAGCGTAATTGATTGCCGTCAATAAAGTCGAGAATGGTGAAATGGCTTTTGCTAGCTTGAAACAGCCAATGGGGGGAGTTTCTAAATCAGAAGTTAGTTGTGAATTGAAATGATCAAATACTTAAAAGTGATACTTTACGCATCCAGAATGACTTGAAATCATCGATAATTGACTTGGAACTAATACATACACTAATTTCCCTTTCGATATAAACTGTCATGCTATCTGCTAGAAACGCAGGTCCCATCTTGTTTCTCAACCAATTTCAGTTTCATTTTAACATGATAGAAACAAATTTATCAATTTCAGTTTCAAAATCAAATAACACAGTTTCAATTTCACCAATGACAGAAACAAATTAACACTAACAGTACACAAAATCCAAGTATCACAGTTTAAATTTCACGCTAATTTCAGTTTCTATTTCCCTTCCCTTTTTCCCTTTTGTTTTGATTAGGGTTATGGAAAAATTGAAGGTGAAGGTGAAACCAAATTGATTAACAAACAAAAGGAATCAAATCAAAATCAGTACTTACAGCTGGAGGGCGTCGCGGCGGTAATGGAAGGCTGACGTCTCGGCGGTGGGCGGTAATGAACGGAGGAGGAGGAGGTGTCGCTGCTCTCTAGGGAGAAAAGAAGGAATAGCGATTCAAATAGTTGAAAATGAAAGTGACATTTGTAATTTTCACAATAGCTTAAGGTTAGTATTGTAATTTCCTGTCTATAAACAATTTTTAAATGTGGCCATGGCATCCGCCACTCTGAATGTCGTGTCCCGTGTCTAGCGTATGTGTCGATACTTATGTCTTATTTCTTCGGTCTCATGTTAAATAACACAATTGATTCTGTCACGCACACATATTTTTAATTATTTATCAGAAAAAATTATGAAAATTTAATATTTTGAAAATATTCATCGAGACGAATCCAACAACATCTTATATGATATTATTTATTTTTGTATAGTAGTAAAAAAAATACAGTTAAAGTATGTTAGATCAATAACACACATTGTCAAATATGTCATCTAATATAAGACGGATAGAGTATGAAATAAGATAAAACCTATCTTGAATGCATTTGAGTAATGCAAAAACATAAATTATAGCAATAGCAATTCATATAAAATTAGACGTTGGTTAACAACAATTTTGAAAACTATTTCTTGTTAACCTATTCTATGGAAATCGCAACGAAAACAAAAAAGAGTGTTGTTGGTTTGATGGTAATTTTTTCTACCTTGAAGAAATGGAGACTGTCAAACGGGACAGCGACGAAGGATAAAATTGGAGAGTGATGGGCGAACTTTGCAGTGTAAACTATTTGCAATGATGTTTGGATGAATTTTGAGTCAAAAACATGGGTTCATTTTGGATTAATCCTTTTTAGAATTTTGATCTCATCCGAATCAATTATTGTAAAAGCAAATATGAACATTAATTAATATTAGAAAATTACAATAAAGTAATAAATAAATCCCTTTGTGAGAAAAATAAAGTAATAAATTTCCTAAAAAATATGACGCAAAAAAAAATATATACTTAATTTCATGCTTTGTAGGAGTGTGTGTAAGGTCACGTCTTGATGTTAAAAAAATATATGAATGAGTTCAGAGACTCGTCTTTTTTTTTCCTGAGTCCAACTAAGCATGTTGAACTCGTTTGGGTTATCCGACTTGTAATAAGTTGAGATATGAACATCTTAAACAATTACTTCCATTACTTTTATGGATCTTCTTGGAAAGTGAGAGAACCATAAGAGAGCAGCTATTTTAAGGTAGCAATGAAAGATGATGAACTTTAGAGTGCTAGATGCCGTTTTGTAAATTTAATTCTAGTATTGAATGAGGTTAAATGCTCACATGAATTTGTCTCATCATCGATATCATTTGTAAAAGGGAGTCATACCAATACCGTCACAAATTGAAGTAAATACCGTAAATTGGTAATAGAATGCCATGTTAGACTCAGTTACGATCAATTATTTTGAAGTGTTAAATTATGTTAATAACTATTTTATGTCTAAGGGATGTATGCATTGAAAATCATATGCGTCTTTGAATATACTCAAACCACATTGTAATCTAATTTATGTTTTACATCAATAATATAGTGAAGATTTGAAATATTGGGCAGAATGGAGTAGCACAACAGTTAAAACAACAAATGAAATAAAGTAACAAACATATGTACATAATTTTCTGTCAGTCATGATAAGAGATAAATAGTTTGAAGATGTTGTGTAAAATGTTTTATTTTTTGTGGTCTGGAGTTAAGGTGTATGAGGAATATCATTAGCATAAAGGTTGCAATTCAATACATGTAAAAAGAGAGTTGAATTATTATTGAAAGTGTAAGAAAGCATTTTGAAACTAGAAAAGCAAACTTTTACTTAACATAATCTACAAAGTTTAATTATATGATATTCGAAATTTATGTACATCAAAGTACAAATGTTTGATTTTTCATAATCCACAGAAGACAATTGCAATAAATTTGTCGTTTTATTTATTTGATTATTTTTTTTTATCTATAATCATTGTGCCTCTCAATTTTATGTGAACCAGAAATAAAAATTGGTTATGATAAATCTAACTATATAATGAATTTAGAATGCAAAACGTTACCAAAAGTAAGACCTTTTCTTTTTCCTCTTACTAGGTATTCAACAATGTGTTACACGAGTTTGATTATAATACTTACTTAAAATATTTTTATAAATGAGAAAATAAAAATTGTCATAAATATAATCACATACAATTCAATGGTTGATAAAATTTCTAAGTGATATGATTATGTTAATATTAATTTATGTCAAAATATGAGTGTTTTTTTTAATGAAAAGTAAGAGTGTTGTTAAAAAGTAAGAGAATTTGTATTGATTCATATGGTAGATTTGCGTAAATATTTTAAGAACAATTAATATAGATTGTGGCTGATTTTTAACAGTTTCTAAGTTAGAAGACAACCAATTATATTTTATCTAATATTGCAATAGTATAAGAACATTTCTTTTTCAATTAAAATATTTAGGTTTAATTATAGTTTTAGTCCTTTATTTGTATTTAATTTTAGTCCCTTAATTTTAAAATCATTCAATCTCGTCACACCTTAAGATTATTGGATTTACGTTGCGATATAGATTTGTTAAATGATGTGACATGTGATCTAATAATGTCATGAAATTGCAAGATTATACCCAAAAAGTCAGACAATTGTCAACAATTATTGATGAATTATATTAGAAATGTAAACCATAAATTCAATGCATATAGTTTAACATAAACTTTAATTCATTACTTCAACCATTAACCGAATTTTACATAAAAACAATTAAAATTTAACTTCAATAAATAGGACAATCATTTTTGGCCAAACCTTCCACAACTTAAATATTACATTAAAAATAGACAATCATACAAACAACCTTGAGTCACAACCTTTAATCATAAAATCAGTCCAACTTAACGACGGTAACATACATCCTATTAAGAGGATTATTGATCATGAACAAAATAACATCACCAACTTTTAGGCCATTTTCAAGAACAAAATCGTATCATTCTCTCCCTATGTATTTTTGATGCATGCTTCTTGACGACGTAGTGTGAACATCACAGTCATAAGATTTATCGGTTTCTTCATCAAAAAGAAGAATTTTAGATTGATTGATATATAAACCGTTTTCAGCAACACGTCGAGGAAAATGCTACAATAGATTTGTCAAAAAATCATACAAATTATAATTAATTAACAATAACTTAACAACATGAAAACAACAAAAAAATGTTTCGTAAATACCACTAACCAAAATATTGTTTCCATCCAAAATAGAAGCAGTAACATTATACTTTCAATAATGAACATCGACATTTTGAACATTCCCTAATTCAACATCATTGACTTCAACTTCAATTTCATTCATTTTTCCTTCATTCCAAATGATATATAACATTAACAAATAAATCATATTTTTTATGAATTAAAAAAATAATACAAAACCATATAAAAACACATCCAAAAAAAGTTATCCCATAACTCATGACATTTTTCCACTTATCTTTACTTTTTAAGTTTCTTTTTTGTTTTCGAGGGACTATATATTTTATGGTATAAATATTTACATAAAAAATTGTACTTAATAAACGATTTTTAATTAAGTTTTATCAATATTATAAACAATTTTAACTATTATCTTAATTTCAATTTAATTAACAATATAACTTATTGTACCTTACTAACAAAACGACCCCGCATATATGTGGCTGTAAAATGAAAGTCCTAAGAGAAAAAGTGTCAAAATTACATAGTTTTTTACTGCACAAATTCTAGAATGAAGAAAAACATATAATTAAGATCAAACATAATTCTTATTGCAGTATTGCACAATGTACAATTGTATATTAAGAAATCTACAACCAACATAAATATTCCTCTAAATTAGTGTCCCACTAAATATAAAAACTATTTGAGTGTATGAAATCTATGTATTAGAGTTCTTAGAGTCATGATTCAGTTAAACTAATATTAGTTGTCACCCCTTTCCAAAATAATAATAATTAGTTTGCTATCTTTAAAACCAACTTCTTCAAATGCTTGAAAAACTTATTTTAACAAAATGCATGATGGTAGAAATACAAATCACTGTCATAACATCATTTCTATGATATAATTCCACCTTTTTGTCTTTAGTTTTCCTAGGTCTGACCAAAATGCAATTTCCATGAGACAGTTCCACCTTGTTTTCTTTAGATTTTCACGCTAGACTAAAATGAAATTTTTAATGCATAACTTCAGGTGATAGTGATTTCTATTATAGATTTAATATCCTTTAAAAGATATAGAAACAAATTATAGTAAGATATCATACTTTGTAAAAAATAAAGTAAGATATCATAAAAGTGCAATCAACAATTACAATTATTCAACTCTCTGTTTATAGTCTGATGTAAGTTTGGCTCTTTCAACTGATCACCATGAGAGATGACTTGAACACTAAAGTCACAGATCTTGAAATGCAATTGAAGTCACTTGAGATGAATGTAGAGTATATTAAATTTGATGTGACAAATCAACTTGTTGAAATGAAGGATAACATAACTAAACTTCAAGAGTCATTTGATGTCGGACAAATAGTTTAAGAGCCTTCTATTATGGCTGAAAAGAAGTGCTTTTGTACCATTTCTTTTGTTGGTTATAGTGATGTTCCGAGAAATATCAAAGGACCATCTTGGGCAGCAACTCTATTGTTTTTTTGATGACGGCAACTGGAGGATTAATGGACAATCGAAAAATTGAGGAAGAAGCTCATTATGGAGGATTAATTATGGGATTGGAAAAGGTAATGGAGAAAGGTTTTGCGCATGTTAATGCGCAACGAAGTTCTGGGTATGTGTATGTGGTGGAGCAGTACCGGAAACCGTGGCAGACACCAGATAAAATATTGTAGAAGTTGTGCCTTGAAGCTATGATGTTAGCAAACAAGTTTGAAACATCCTTCATCCAACTTGTTCCCTAGAGATGTAATATTGGACCTATCACGGCAGCAGAACATGTCGTTAATTGTCTCATTGAAAATCTAGAGGATGAATAGCAATTCCACTGATTAGAAGCTATTTGCAACCATGTTACATTTTTGTCTGGCAGCAAGTGACATTTTAGCATTTTGGAGATTTTAATATGACAATTTTATTAATTTGAATCTGCAACTACTAGTGGATGCCCAATATTTGTATGGGGAATAAAAAAAACGTTGATGTTGTGACCATCTATTTTCTAATGTTTAATGTTTGCTTGATGATTTGATTTACTTTTTTCAGCTCAACCATAAAAAAATTATAATTTATAAACACCAATAAAATACAATTATCCCATGTGCATATTTCTTAATCGTTGAGATAATCATCAAGTCACATACCTGTTATAGTAAGAGATTGACTATTTATCATCCACCATCACAAAAAAACTACTTGGAATGAATCAAGATATAAAATAAATATAGAACGATCTTACAACTAACAAAGAATAAATAAAAAAAATTATATTATATTATATTACTTTATATTAATAATGCTAATATTAAAATTTAAAGTATTGGTATTAGAATAGAGCGTCTTCTGGCCTACGAAACAATTATGGTAAAAGCAATTAATTTACATCTCTTCAATTTTGTTTTTTTTTCCTTCTTGTTTGCATTAAAATTTTCAAGGAGAAATGAAATTAAAATAGTTATAAAAAAAACGGGTGAAAAGTTTTTATAACTTATTGTATAACGTAATAATAAACGTTTCATGGTAAATACTAGTATACATGTTAATTCACCGGTTTTTTTTTTGTAGGTTCTAGTTTGGTTTTTTTTTTTGTTACTTGTAGGTGCTGATTTGTGAGTATGAATTTATGATTGTTAAAGTTTTATTTTTTTTCACTTCCATGACAAACCAATGATCCGTAACAGACTAATGATAATGGGGTTTGTGGTTTTAATTGGTCTATGCCAAAATTTCTTAAGCCGTTACCTAATTTATTGGATTGGACTATGAAGAGATGTTCAATAAAGCACTATTAAAAACTATAAAATATAGTAGGTGTGTTTAATTAGAGATGAAATTAAGAGATCTGAGATATGATAAGAAGCTTTTCTAGAGTGCCACATCATCACAAAAGCTTGCATGAGAACAACTCAAGTTTCATTTACAAAGATATATAGATAGATTCTTGAATAAAAGTAAAGATTTTAAGAAATATCTCCCTCATCAAATTCATGATTTTCAATTATATAAAAAGATACTCAAGATTCATTATTCACATTCTTGATGAATCTCTCATTTGACATAAATTTTGTCTATTAATAGTGAATACATTTAATTACATCAATTCAAATTATTATTAGTGTTGATGTGTCAGTGTTTGGATATATCGTTGAATGCATTTCAGTTCAACCAATGCATAAACCAATTCATTGTTAGTTACAATTGTATAAAAATGAGGCCCGAATACATAGTACGGGTGCAAGTACGATACGATATGGGTACATAGATACGCAAAATTTTTAAATTTAGGATACGATACGGCTAAGATACGTTAACAAAATATTTATACTAAAATTTATATGCATGTAAAATACTTAGAAAAAACATTGACTACTCTTCAATACTATATAATCATAAAAGTCACAAATTAGAAAAAATAATACATGTGATCAAAATAAAAAATGTAAAGTTTTGGTATAAATCATATTCTATTTTCATTCATATGTTAGGATATCAAAAAATGCATCAATAAAATAACTCAAAACAAAGTTTGTTTAATGTTGATTGATTGAATCTCCTCTCTCTCTCTCTCTCTCTCTCTCTCTCTCTCTCTCTCTCTCTTTACTTTCATCCACCAAAAACATAATTTTTAATTGGTTAATCGAAAAACAATTATAGTCATTCATATCTTAAATTGAATCATATACGTCTCCAACTTTAACAACACAATCTCATTTTTTTACCCTTCATTTTTCTCTCTCCAAGATACGTCTCAATGAAGTATCTTATAAGTATATGTCGAGTATCTTATAAGTATCCGGTAAAATATATATTTTAAATTAAAATAATTAATTCCGATACTCTGTGGGTATCAGAATATATATCTTTGGCTGCGGAGTATCGGTATCTGATACGGATACGTCTCCATTTTTGAGTATCTGGGCTTCATAGGTTAACATCAATTATCAAAACCATTTTCGATTAAACAATTCTTTGCAAATAAAAAAAGCAAAGGATCAGGTCAAAACAAAAGGTAAGCGTTGTTGAGAAGTGTTCTAACTCGAAGAAATGGTGATGGTGAACTGGAGACTTGAAGCGCAGGACGAGATGATGGCAACGACAGATCTAGAAAGTGGGGGCGAAGTGCAAACTGTTTGCATTGACGCTTGAATGGTTATAATATGTCCTTGCTGCTTCCTTTGTCTGGTCAGTCAAAGAGTGAAAAACAAATGTGGAAACGACAAACTCAATCTAATACTTTTTTTCTTTTTCTTTTTATCATGTTTTAAACATGTCTGAAAAGAAACTATTCAAAAATTTAATAATATTTTTTTTAGCATAACATATTTGAATGTAAAATGCTAAAGTAATTATGATATAAGACGAATCACCAACCAACAAAAAAGAAACATTACACACTTTAGAGGCAACATTGTTACATAGATAAAATCATTAAATATATATCAGTATATAAAATTTAAGGATACCATATTGTCGTTACCTCTACAAATGAGATGCGGTAACACCAAATTAAAAATTGGACCAAAAACAACAAACAAATTTTTTTAAGTAACTTTGAATACATCAATTCACCTACAACATAAACACTCAACAATTACATAAAAGACTACATCTTGCTTAGGACTAATACCAAACCTACTCCTTCTGTAATTGCATCACAAATTATGTCCGCCACAAAAATTATACAAAACACTTGAAGCCACAATCATCCATTGCAATCTATATTTTGTAAAATCAATTCCCTATGATAGCATATAAAATGTAGTGGAAAACAAAGAAACATGTCAACAAATAACATATGTATTAAATTTTACATGTACCTCCATAAAAGAGGTAACACCGACATACAATAAAAACATTCACTAATATAATTCACCAACTAAACTAAACATAATTCCTTCTATTAGAGACACCAAGCTACATCATTTAAATATACTACAATGAATTACTGTCCTTATCTGAGAAACATATACTAGAATCCTTAGGCTTCCTTTTCATAATCCAGGTGTGCAACAATCGCTTCATCACATGCAACCTTCTCTTTAAAAATAATGTTATTTCTTACCATGTACATAAACCATACAATTACCATCTTTATCACATATTTTACCCCTTTACTCTGTTCAACCAACATTAACCCTTCGTGTTGAAGAAAATGCGTTACATGTTCTACTAACAATGCATAATGCACCCCCCAACCAACTATAGATTTGACTCCATACAATTGAACTCATAGAGCACTAAAAAACAAGTGGCTCACACTTTAAACGTGTTGAAGGAAAAATACACGACTATTAGGATGATACACAATGATACCTCCACTGAAAAGAGTTTCCTCTTTTCTATACGATTTTGAAACAACCTTTAAAAAAATATTTGAACCTTTGAGGGAGCCTTACACTTCCATAACCTGCAACAAGCAACCATAAACTCATATGACAATGCCTCGACGTTCACAACTTCTTCAACCAGTCGCTTATATAACTATCTAACAGTAAACCTTCTAGCATGATCCAGAGACCATACCCAACTATTAACAACCTCCGTACATGGTCAAAATCTTTGTAGCGAAATCTCCAACTCCAACACCTATGAATCTTCCCTCAAACATACTAAGCCTCCACTCGTAAGTCCATGACCAATTATTTCTTATGCAACTTCTCATATCATCAACTATCACATCCTTCTTACTTGACACATTAAACAACCTCAAAAATAAGTAGAGCAATCAATTCATATGTCATATTTAACACGCACCTCCTTATCAATTCCAACTTTCCTTTTCACCACCTTATTAAACCACCTAGATTCAACATCCAATTCCTTTTCCAACCCTACATTATCCCTCCACCACAGAGAGACTTTATCTCTGATAATGGAGTGATTTTTGGATAATAACCATAATACCAACCTATCATACTTGTATTGCATAATTTTCTGCCATAACTCCTCATTTTCTAGTAAACATCTCCACCTCCATTTTGCAAGCAAAGACACGTTGAATAGACCTTAAGTTTTGACACCAAATCTACCTTCATTTTTGGATCGGTAGAAAGAGTATATAGATAGAAATGATAACACCAAATTAAATAGAGTTGCCCTTCCACCAATAGAAAAGAGTCTACCTTTCAACTGGACAAAAATTGCTTCAACAGTCTTCACAATAGGGTCCCAATTCGCATTTCTCCTTGGACTTGCTTCAACTGATATACTCAAAAATTTGAATGGAATAGATCTGACTAGTAAAGAAATTAGAAGTTTTAAGAATACATATCTCCTCTACATTGATTACAATGATGTTACTATTCTAAAAATTTACTCTCAACCCAGATAGAAGCTCAAAACTCCGCATAATAGCTTTCAAGCACCATAAGTTATATGACTCGTCATCCTCCCTCCACCACATTACTAACCAAATCAGATAAACCTTTAGCCGCAATAAGGAACAAAAACAACGTCAACTGATCTCCTTGTCTCAAACCTTTTTGAAGTTTGAACTCTTATGTGGAACTATCATTTACAAAGGGACTCCAATGGAGAGTTCTTAAATAGGTTCCACTATGTGCAAATGTATTGGGTGTGTGTCATTTATGTATGCATTTAAAGAAAAATAAAAAAAGAAATTAAAGATAGTCAGAATAACATAAATTTCAAAGGTGAGATCAACTTAAACATATTTTATTTCTTTTTTGATAGTGGGATGCTAAAGAAAGATTCTTTGTTATTAATTTTTGAATAAGGGTCATCAATAGGTTGAAGTCTTTGTTATTAATTTTTCTTTATTATGTAAAAGATTCACATATACCAAAATATATAAACATATTATAATTGTTTTCTTGAAGATATATTATGTGAAAACTATATCTTACAAAAACTACTCAATGTCAGATTAGGAACAAATCTTTCCTCTTTTTTGACAACCACCAAAGATAATAAACATGGAAAATTATGAAATAAATCACCCAGCATAGCAAAATTATACCTAGCCACAACATTAAGTGAAGTTTAGGATTCGTTCTATTAATTCAATATCTTTGCGTTTATTTGAAACAAATGAAATGAGAAAGCCAAAAAAGAAAATCCTAAACTACTAATAATGATGATATAAACCCCACGTGTAAGACTTTTACAGGAGAAAGACATGAAAATGTGTATCGTAAGATGTCTATTCACTTTGTAAATAAATAGTACAACGCAATAGGACACATAAATGGACAAAACCTAATTTCCAATCTTTGTCATTTATTTCCCTACTCTTTCCACGTCACTAATAATAAAAATCAATAATCCTTACTACACTTTGTTGACTTACTACGTAATTAGCATTTAGAGCTTTAGAATAACATGATTTAGACAGCTTGATTTAGTACTCAACATCTTAGAATTCCTTGAACTTGATCAAACAGATTTCGTAGCCCATATTTAGGGTCAGACAAGACTTGAAAAAGGTCCTAAAATTCTTTGAAAAGATGAAAGCGGGTACTAAATTAGTATCAAATTAATAGTCTATCTTCACAAGTCAAAAGGGTCATGTTAAAGATTATCCAAGCATTGGTTAATGAATCTATAAAAAGAAAGAAAAATGTTACACTGTGTCTTAAAAATACATGTTATGAAACTAATTAAAAGTAAGAATAAAATCTTGAAAATTATGTATTTTTTATTTTAAAAGTTCAAAATTTTATCTTTTCAATTAATTCTTTTGTTAGCTTCTTAATTTGTGTCATAAGAACAAGTAAGCATGACACAAAAAGAAATTTTGTTTTAAAAATATAAGTAAAAATTTTGATTAAGTACTAAATGGACAATTTTTTTTGTTATCGTGAGTTTAACTCAGTTGGTAGGGACAATGCATAATATATGTAAGGTCCGATGTTTGAACCCCGGCCACCACAAAAAAAAAATGGACAATTTTTTTACACAAAAATTACTTCTTTTGACTCCTTAAACAATATTCAAAAGGAACTTGTTAACACTTTTTTTATGAAAACGCTGCATTATTGCATTGAATGACACTTGTTAACACTTTTTTTATGAAAACGCTGCATTATTGCATTGAATGACACAAATTTAATCATGTCTTTGATCCACATAATTTTTTTTCTCACAATTTTGTAATTTTATTCGGTGAAATCTAGATACTCCTCATCAACTTTTGATATTATAATTCATCAAGAAGCAATTTTTTTAACCATATTATTGTTACAAATATATATTGATTTTATCAATTATTATTCTTTACTTGAAAACTTAGTTATGTCCAACACCGAAGGACGGTCCTTGCAACCATATAATTTTTTATGTATATAAGTTCGAACTTGAGATCTTACTTAAGAAATTTAAGTTTAGTTCCATTCCTAAAATCTATTTGTTCATTTATCTCTTCTGATATTTTATATGTATGGGTATGATTGTGCATGCAATCACAAATATGTATATTCATGGACATTAGAAATGTTAGACAAAGATTGAGCGGTTTAAAATTTAAGTTAGGTGTTTTATATTTAAAATAAATAGATAAAATCTACATATCTTTTGCACTATCCAATCTTAATCCAATGTATATCAATGTCCTAAAAACATGAATATTGCTCAAATTTGCGACCACATGCAATCTAAATCCATTAATCAATGCATTTCTAATCAAATAAGAAACTCCATTATCTATCAAATTAAATGATATGCATTGTCAAAGTTATCTACGTCATCGTACCAAATTTTATATATATTATGTATTGTCTTTATCAGTTGAGCTAAGCATATGGGAACACAAAGTCCTGATATATAGTTTCTATACAAATACAAATTTAATAGTGAATTAATTTTTCTCATAATCTCTGATCCCTAAACATTCTAAGCAAGCTAGGTGACATTAATATCTCGCCCCCCTCGTCCGCTACAGAAAGCCAGTAAGATTAGAGAGATAGGTCACTCCCACCCACTCATTTTCTCAATCATAACACTATCACCCCACATTACACCCACTCTCTTCTTTTACACGCGCACACAAACATACATTCATTCTTATAATCAATCTTTTCTTCATAATCTTGTCAAAAATATATTTTCTTCATAACTCAAAACTCACTTTTAATTAATTTTACCCTACTTATTAATATCTTGTTTTCCCCGACCAGTCTAGTCCCATCCTAACCATTCACAATTTTGTACACATCCTCTCCCTCTTTCTCTCTCTCTATCTCTATTTTTCTATTAAAAAAATTATCAAAGTTTTTTTTATTTTTAACAATCTTTATGATTCTTTGTCTTAATATATATTCCTCTTACTAGTCTATAAATTCTTGATCTAACTTGTTCAATTTATTTCAGTGAAGAGTTTCTCTCCTCTTTGATCTGCTTATAAATCTACTATAAGCACAAACAAAGGACAATTACTGCAAATTTAAGAAGAAAAAAAATGTCAATGGATATGAATATGATGGCAACAAATGAACGTGTTTGTTATGTTCACTGCAACTTCTGCAACACTACTCTAGCGGTACAATTCTGAATTCTCTTGTTTTTTTCTAACCTTGCTATGTCTTTCATCATCTAATTTAATTTTGTTTGTGAATTTCTTGAATTTAACTTAAGATCAAGAATTAATCAACTCTTATGTTATATTTTATGAGAAAGTGCAACTGGGTTTTCTTCCGTATAAACTCTACTATATATACTGAGAATTTCAGCTACATATGGTGCTAATTTAAAGGGTGGTAAAAAAATAAATTATATATATGAGGTTGAATGAAGCAATTCCAAGGTGTTTGTTTGTTTAGAAACAAAAATCCAAAATGCATAATTTGAAGGCTGTGAATGAATAGGTAGGGCTAGACTCACAGAGAAGGTGTATTAGGGTTCATTCTAATATATATGAATCCCTTTCCCTTTTTAAATTGATTTATTAAATTATTCAGGATAATAAATAGTATCATGTGATCTCATATGCCAAAATTAACATATTTATTTTATTATTTATTTATTTATTTATTAAACATGAAAGAAATCTCTTTCTCTGATATGTCTGTCAAAGTTGGGTGGTATTCTGTTCATCATGATTTGGCAGTGAATGGTCATCTTTTTTTATGATCAAGTTTTATTCACAATTTTGGACATGTTGTAGAGATCTATTAATCAAGTCAAGACAAATTCATTTCAAGAACCAGAAAGAAAAAAGAAAAAAAAAACCTATTTCATCTTTATTTTTATTTTTTTTTCTCTTCTTTCATAAAAATATGTGTGTTGAAATTACTCCTTTTAAGAAAGCACCACCTTTCTTTCTCTGTTGAAATTAATCTTGTTATTGTGTTTGATTCATGATTATGATAAATCAATCAAAATCTTGAACTTTTCTTTATTCATAGATAGCCCTATATGCTATCCTTTGATCTGTCTATAGCTTTTATGATTTTTTTCTGTTCAAGTCATGTCATTTTCACTCTCTCTCTTTCAATATGAGCTCTCTGAATGAGTCTTCACAATTTCTATCTTTTATCATATATGGCTTGCAGTGTCAGAAAATATAAAAAGTAATGCGCACCATTGTGAGAGTGCTAACTTTTATCATATTTAAACCAATGTCATATTGTCAGATCCTATATGCAAATGCTTCCTCCTTGCTATAATAATAACTTGTTTATATTCAATTTCATATAGTACTGCACATGCACACTTCTTCCTATACCTGTACAGTACCTCTCTTTCTCTCTCAATTCTCAACCTCTTATTTGTCCTCTTATGTTTATGTTTTCAATTTTTCTTCAAGCTTTCAAAGTTGGTGTTTGGAATGTGATAGTTGACTGAAAAAAACAAAAATAAATATTTGTACTAATATATTGACAGTAGTGTGATGAAGAAAATGATGGTCCAAAGTATGAATTTAAAGCTTTGAGAATCCCAATTAAGAGGATAGAGATATGACTATATAGGCTTGTAGCTTTCTTTCTGTTCCTCCTATTAATGACAGATTCTTTGAGGTTATTCAACTGATTTCAGTTTAGTTTATGCTACTAGGTACTAGTGAAATTGAAAGTGTGATACTATATAGTAATAAAGTTTTAATTTGCAGGTTAGTGTTCCATGCAGTAGCTTGCTGACTATAGTGACAGTTAGATGTGGGCACTGTGCTAATTTGCTTTCTGTTAACATGGGAGCAGCATCACTTCAATCTTTTACTCCTCAACAAGATCACCCTCAGGTATAATTAATTTCATTTTCAGTTGTTCTTAATTTGTGGTAAATGACTCCTATATTTGGAAATGAAATGCTGCATAATACATATATGCTTTGTACTTTTTTTTTAATATTATGCTGAGTACATACATATATACAAGTTTATAACTAAACTTTATGTGTTTATCATCTCTTTTAAATTTTTAATTTGTTTGTAATGAATTTACAGAAACAGCAGCTTATAAACTGTCATCAAGAAGCAAGCAGGAAGGAAGTTGTAGGATCATCATCATCTTCTTCTTCAAAATGCAAAGCATTTCAGCCTTTAGTCCATGAGCAACCTAGGACTCCTCCAATTCGTCGTGAGTCACACTCTATAATTTCCTACTAAACTGTTTAGCCTTTTGATCTACTAGTTAAAAAAATTAAAGAGAGATTGAAAATTTGAGATCCAATAACATGAAATATCTCCTTTTCAAAAAAATAACATGAAATATGTCCTCTAATTCTATGGTCAAAAACATTATAATTGAAGATCAATTTCATTTTTTCGCCCTATTAGTTTCAAATAGTTATTTTTAAACTTGAATTAACTCTCAGTTCATAAAAAGGATCTCTCAAATATCACTCTTTCTAACCCGAATCCTAAATATATAAAAAGGAAAAAGAAATATAAAAAAATAAGAAGTTTTAATTTTTAAATATATGGAATTTGTCACTTTAATTTAGTCCATACTCTTCATCTATGTTTGGATCAGTGCGGTGGAAAACCTTGCATTTCAATCCATGTTTACCGCAAATTTTATTTTATGAAGCTATAAATTGAAGCTTCAAGGTTACCGCGTGGTGTCATCGCGGTTTGCTCCTAACTCAAACATGTTGTTAAAATGTTTGAGAAGAAAGAGATAAATTTGTATACATTTACGAATTAAAATAATGAATTTTTACTTACTTTAAAAAATCACTTATCATTTTAATAAAATAAAAAAAATTGGGGTGTTTTGGTTTTATGTTGTATTACAAGTTTTGAGTACTCTCCTTGTACTCCCTATTCTATATAGGGAAATATGAGTAAAAAATTTGACACTCCAGACTTTTGTTAGGTAATGATACCTCTTGTATAAAATTAATTTAAATTTTAATATCATTTTAAAATGATTAAAAATAACAAACTACATAATATTTAATGATTGTATATTGGGCATCTTACCCAATAAAACCTAAGGATACCATAAGCAAATATATATTTCGGTCTTAAACATAAGCAAATGTTTAAAAAGAGAGCACTTGAGGAAGTAAATTGATGATTTACTTAGTTACTCTTTGAGTTATTATATGAATAAAGTTAACCTGGGGGGTAATAGGAATTGGTTAGGCCACAGACTGAACAATTTCGTTACAAAAGGTCAGGCTTGAAGGACAAAATAACTCAGACTAGTTAGTTACTACACAACAGGCAGAAGTTAATGAAAGTAAGGTCATGATTGAGGCCACTTGTCCTAAAAAACTGAGTATTTTTCATAAGAGTGGCCGTTCATCTCTCTGAGTATCCACTTTCTTTAGGTACAAAACTACCCAAAATTAGCCTATTATCTTCACATCATCATTTAACTGTCCCCAACTAGATGTTGACATTTCATAACAAAACTAACCCCATTCTTAATTTATTGCAATCATGTTGTGCCCTAGAACTAGACCAATATACATGTGCAAATTAGTTTCACAAAATTATGTCAAAATCTTTATTTTAACCACTCAATGATAATTAATTGATACATTTACTATTTTAAGTAACAATTTTCATCTCACTCTTTATAACACCTCATGATGATTCTTATTGGTAGTGGTACTTCAATACCATTTTAGTGGGTTGAGTTTGCCCTATAATGATAGTAATTCCTCCAACTAATGGGCCTGTTGTTAAATACTTTAGCCCCACTTGATTTTGGTCCTGGAAGAAAATCATATTTATTTCAACCAAAAAAAGAAAAGAAAATCATATACTTATTGTTACATACTATGCAATTTCTTTGACAGTTCAAGCTAATTATATAATTTTATGATTAACACAGCTCCAGAGAAGAGACAACGTGTTCCTTCTGCTTATAATCGGTTCATTAAGTAAGTAACATTTTCCAATATGCAATTCTAAGATCAACTCCCCATCTATTCATGTGCTTTTGTGTTTTTTTGTATCTACCTCTTCTAATTAATTAATGTATATGGTTTAATAGAGTTTGATCACAAAGTTTAATCACAAAGTTGATGAGAATGGTTATTCATGATTCAAATGACAGTGTTGGTCAAACTACATTAACTCATGAATAAATTTAAAAAAGTCAATATTAGTTTTAATCATAAACAATTTTATACAAATTTAAATCCTTGTTATATGAATTTTCAACAAATTAAAATTTTAATTTTCTTTTAAACTATTGTAGTTTTAGCAATAGAATACACTCCAATCCTAATAAAAAAAATATATGCAAAATAAGTATTGGAAACTCATAGCATCATTTCAAGAGGAAAATACATTTTAAAAAGTTCATTTTAAAGTGAAATGCAACATTAATTATTGTTTTGTCAATAATAGTCTTAGTTGAAGAGGGAAAAATAGATGATATGAAATAATAAATTATCAACATTATAGGAAAAAGACAAATAATGATATCAGAATTTTAATGATATCAAAACTAATTTTAGGCATGCCATTGCTTATTAATTAATATACTATATACTATCTCCCATCCCATGTATTAGAAAAGTTTGGATTTTTTTTTTGCTCTAATTAAAAAATAAAATAAAAGTAGTCACAAATTTTAGTCTTACTTAATAGCCCTATATGCATCTTGAGCTTATTAATTTTTGTTTTTTTGTCTTAAATATATACTGTATAGGGCTACCTAGAGGTAGTACTTTATCCGATATGTATGTAATCATTCAACAAAACTACAAATATTTTGGTTTCAGGGAGGAAATACAAAGAATTAAGGCTAGTAATCCAGATATCAGTCACAGGGAAGCATTTAGCACAGCAGCTAAAAACGTGAGTTCAAATCTTAATTTATAACTATTTTTCCTTTTTCAGCATATTCATACATTCTGGCACATGATTGCATGAAAGTTCCATATCAATTTTTCCCATCACATGTGTGGCTTACACAATAAGAGATAGCTTTGTCGTTTACATAATATTTTTGTTGAGACTTTACCATTCAAGGCCAAAGGTAAATATAAAGGGAAACCAATAATATACTTCAAGTGCTTCCTATAACGAGGGTCGTTCTTATTTAAGCAACTATGGTGACAAATGTAAACGTGCATGCAAAGCTGAGTTTTTTATTTTTTTTTTTACAAATTTGAACAAATTATCATTTTTCTTTACATCACAATTAGGAACAGTCCAATAATTTTTAATAGAAAATGAGGTAAAGTTATAGGGGCCCTAGACTAGTACATACGTGATCATTCCATTTTATGCTTTCCTTTTAATGATATTATGCAACTACAAGGTTGACTTTGTGATTGAGGTGAAGAAGTTAAGAAGTGAAATAATAAATAGTAAAAATGTTCAAAATAAATTCCTCCCTCAATACATTACTAGCATTTGCCCATTTAAAAATATTTTAACAATATTAATTTGCTAGCCATATAGACAAGGGAGGTGATGATACTTTGGTACCACCCTCAAATATATTATGACTATAACAAAAAGATGAAATTATCACAACTTTTTGATAGCCAATTTGCTCCCTTCAATCTATATATAGTTGGAATTGCAACTACTACATTGTGGTACAAATACTTTGGTACCACTGATTTTTCTGCCAGCTGATTGTCTCGTTTAAATATGAATATGTATGCAGTGGGCACATTTTCCTCACATTCACTTTGGGTTAAAGTTGGATGGTAGCAAGCAAGCAAAGTTGGACCATGGGGTTGGGGAAGCTACTCAAAAGTCTAACGGATTCTATTGATACATATAAAATGGAATTAAGTCTATATAATTATGGATCAGTTGGTTTTTTTCTGTTCTTGACGTGAAAAAAAAAATGAGGTTAATCAAGTTTCCCATTCACACAATTGCATGGGAAACTCTTATCAAAATTAACTTCTTCCCCTCACCTTGTTTATGCAATATATAGTATATGTATTTCCCTTTCCTATAATGATTTTATTGTGATTGCATTAACTATTATGTTGAACTTAGGCAATTGTTGAGTAAACATTATAAATTATAAGCTTCTTCAATAATGTGTTTTTCTTAATTAGTACTATATCTTTATCCCTATACATAAATCTCATTTAAAAAAAATGACCTTATATATAAAATGATTTTAACATTATAAGATGTATTGATTATGTTTTCTAATTAATATACTTTGTTAAAAATATAGTAGAGATGTACATGGGTTGCTTTAGACCGGGTTGACTTAGCTTGAGATTTAACCCAACAATAGACACTCGGGTTGGATTAGATAAATCCAGTCAATTTTGGATGGGTTGGACTGGATTTCGAGTAATCAATATGGCCAAAATCTCAATTATTTTTTGCTCACAAATTTTAAACGTTATCTCCCTATTTATAAATGTCAAACTTTCCAATAGATTTGAAGCTCTCAAAGTCATCACCAATGTAAGATTTTTTTAAAGGTGAGGTAAACTAATGTGACCTATGACCCTTTTAGGGGTAGCATAAGCGTGATTTAAACCCAACAAAATATCCTGTTTTAATGGTTGAATCGTTGCAAAATTCAGTAAGCTTAGTTACCACCTTAAAGAAAACTAAACTATATTCATGTTTCGAATCATCTTTTTTATCTTATAGATCCGACACAAACCTTTCCATTTCGGTCCATCCCTTGATGTCTAGGTTTATAATTTGATAGCGATCAAGAATTGAAAAATCTAAGGAGTAGAATAATGGCCCTTGATTTGTTTATGATTCTATTATGATCGAATCTTTGATTTATACTTTGATTTTGATCATTATCACACATAATGTTTTCTTTAATTATTGGAATATTTTTCTTAACATGAAGTACCCACAATTTTTAAGGCATAGAGATAGGTTAATCACTTGAGTTTATCAATAGGATGTTGGGTGTCTCATCTTGCCTATTTTGAGAAACAATGTTATGTAGATTTTTTTTTTATGCAGGGGAAAGGAAAAAACAAAGACAAAAACCAAAAACGTAAAAAAAGACAAGTAAAATCCGAACGAAGGTGGTCTCCTCAGAGTCGACAATAAGTGTAGTCGAAAGAGGTGTTGAACACTATCTCCAATAGATCAAAACATCCTCCAGTCTTGCTCCATATTTCGCTACCCAGTCCACACATTTATAACCTTCCATCAAAGAATGATGGAAAGACAAGAGTTAAGGATAATCAATAAATCTCTAATGCATAAAGGTGAGTTGTCGGAACTTCTTTCTTAATCAAAGTCAAAATATCGATTGACAATTTGATTCACATTCAACATATCAAAAGCCATTATTCCATGTCATCTGAAAATCGTAAAAAATAGCTTGTGTGACTCTACATTCATGTTAATAGTAATACCTCTCTACTACATTTCATCAACTCATAGATAATTTATATTATCCACCGCCACTTTTGATTGCAACTCGGGTGTTCAATCTCTTTCACGTACCCCTAGTTTAAGACAGGAATAAAGTTTTAGCCTACAAAAATTCTCCATGCATATTCAATTCTTAAACGCATGCCAATTCTCATGCTAGAAAAACCATCACTGTTGCATTTCACCATACAAGTGCTTAAGTCTATCATAATTTTTTAAATGGAAAAATCGATTAGTTAGAGAAGTATGAAAATTTATGGTAAGATGACAGTTTCTCCGTCTAGGCAGAGAAGATTTTAGGGTTCACAGAATAATATTTACTTTCTTTTAAGTATTGGTGGAGCTCGAATCCGAAACTTCTGGATCAAAGACTTGTCTATTTAGCACTAGATCAAATTCTTAAAAGTTGTTTCAACATGAGAGAATATTAGTTGATTTAAGATCCTTTACATCTTTTTAAGAAATAGACAACTCGATTTATGAGAGATAGATAAAAAAAAATAAAAATAGCGAGACCCACTTATAAAAAAAAATTAAAATAAGTCCCTCTTACAAGTTTTCTATTTCTTCCAAAATGAAGGTCGGTCCTCGGTACAAAACGAGCTTCTTCCCAAACTTATAAAAATATTTTTAAAATTGAGTTTTATATTTCTTCCAAAATGAAGGTCGGTAGAAAACGAGCTTCTTCCCAAAGGCAGCTTCATGAAATGAAATTACAAAAGCTACGAACTTTATTTCATAAATGTTGACATGACATATGGTTAACACAGTGTTATGAGTGGGCTCAAAATGATCAAAATACGCATGCCATACATGAAAAATTCAACTATTTAGCGATGCCCTAAATCTAATGGGGTCATGGCTGTCTCAGAATCATCATATTTGATCCTTGATTCAAGGCACTCGCCTCACAACATTAGTACACGACTACTATACGCCAACAGTTACAAATCCCTGTTTGACCTTTCTCATTTGCATAGATAAAAAATAATAATCCCCTTTCACCTAACAAAACTAGTAAACCTTGGTCTATTGCTCATCAACACTACAATATGGGGAAGAAAAAATTTGTATTGTGGCTCGTTAAAACAGTTTCTCATTAATATCTTTATTTACTATTATTTAGTATGAATTATAGCGAAATTAAAGACAAACAAACAACCAACTATGAGGCTAACCTCTTTTGAATGACGAAATCAATTATCTTAAACACAACACTCATGAACATATCAGACATAACAATGCACGACTCTTTAAACTCTTTTAAGGTCAACCATCTCTAATGTTAAGAAACCAAAAATGTCATAATCTAATGGTATAAAAACATGTTGATTATTAAAACATGCTTTCTTATGTTTTAATCTTCAAATTTTCATAACTGCCTCAACTTATAAATAGTATGTGTTTGGGTTCTTCAAAAATCACGTTATGGCTGTGAGTTAGGTGAGAAGCTAGCTTTATAAAGTCAAGGTGAGAATGCATTGAGAAGCAAGAATGATGATCCATTGTGTATCCACACGGTTTCACCGTGTGTATTGTATCAATTTTTTAAAGTTTTATTATAGAGTTTGTCTAACATATGCAATATTACACATATTAAAACAATTAAAAGTAGTATATTTAATATAAAATACACAAGTTTTAAGATAAAGTTATCATATTAAATTGTTTAACATGTGCAAATGTAACATCACAGACTGCTTTTAGGATTGTCGACTGACCCTACAAACCAACACGAGTCTTTTTAGCATGTTTTGTCCTCACTCACACGCTTACCGGGAAACTTTTCGGCAGGTCACCCATCCCAAAATTGTTCTAAGTCAAGCACGCTTAACTGTGGAGTTCTTATGGAATGAACTACCAAAAAGAAGATGCATCTTGTTGATATAGGTAGTACCAAACAATTCTTATAAGGCTTCCTTCAACCATGTAGTCTCATACCTACACAGCCTCAGGATCCCTCTCATTCCGATGTGATTCAGTTCCTCTAGAAGCTGTCGGGAGCCGCTCATTGTCGTGCCTTGTGCACCAGTGACCACTTCGTCCTCGTCAGCCTTAGGTGTTACAGCAAATTTGCACGTGATAGAAAACTCTTATTACCATGATTGTTTGCACCCATTTTAAAAATATGAGAAAGAAAAATTTCTTATTTACAACAATGATGATAATTGTCATTTACAATTGTCTCGGTAAAACCAAATCATGTCCTTTAAGATTGTAAATTAAGTTTTACCACTGAATTGACCTCTCTTACAAAAAAAAAATGTTTACACCCATAATTCAACTTAACTATAACAATGTTAAGTGTTTATCCCCACTGATCAGACCGCACACCATTTACGTACACACAGATGTGAAATAGTGTATTGGAATAAACCTGAACCACATATAAATAAATAAAATCTGACTCTTCATAAAAGTTTATAAGAAGATGTATCCCTACTTTAAATGTCGATTTTGCAAAGATGAATTAAGTTCAATTCCAAAAATAAATAAATAAATAAATACTAACCACCTCTTATTATGTTATGAATCCATAAGAAAATGAAGGGGGCAAGGAAAGGAGGGAGAGAGTATGGCCATCGTATATAATATATGAATGAAGGATAGGAGATGACAGCAGTGGAAGAAATTGTAAGATACGAAAACGTTAAAAGTAGAGAATCTGAAACGTCAAATCAGTTAAGTAGGTGGGGTGCATGTGTGACTTGGATCTTGTTGGAAACAAAGAAAGATAGCTAGATAGATGGGTGACTTGACTTTAATCTTTGTTTGCAGAAAACAATAATAAATGAATGTCTCTTCTCTCTCTCTCTCTGTATCAATTCGGACTGTCACTTACATTGTTGCCAATTTTTCAGTAGGGCCATCCACCCAAATAACCAGATTCCTTCATCAACCAAACCAAACAATCTTTAACTTTTTCTTGCATTGCATTCCTGGCGAGTTTTAGCTTGGGTAAATTGTCAAATTTCCTCATTTTAGATCAATTTTGTTTTACTTGTTATAAGTTATACTCCCTATTCTTTTATATTCCAATTTATACCCCTGGTTCAAAATTATAATTTGAACCCAATTAATTTGTTTATTTCTTTATGGGAGGGAGATACAATTTTTTTTTACTGCTAGTCTTTTCCAGCCCCATTCTCAATTTTTTTTTTAATATGAAAACATAGACCCAAATAATATTACTAATATTTTCAGATTTCATTTCCTTGATCCCCTCGAAAAAGGAAAGATTTCAATTATTTGTCCTTCAGATTTTAGTGAAAAATGTTCTTTTAAAAATAAATAATATCACTTGGTTTTTTTTTTTTTACATGAGTATGACTTGGTTCATAAAAAAGATTAAATCTACATGGTCAAAATTCAATGTAAAATAGTTATTAAGGTCATCATTATTAATACTAAATTTACCTTGTTTTTGAAATAAAAATTATAAAAATAAAATCAAGAAGTTCATGGCATTGGTCAAAAAGAAGTTCATGGCAAATTCTACCGCAAGCAAAAGGAAATGAACAAGTTCAAGTGTTCTGCTTTTGTCAAAAAAAAAAAGATATCATGTTTACGCCAAACAAAAACTCAAATAGATGATATTTTTTTTTTTTTTGAAAAAGCCAAAATAGAATATATTAAACAACTGAACGGAGAGTTAGGTAATTCAATTGGTTTGAGTTAACTAGCAAAGTAGTTAGAGATTATAAGTTCAAACCGGATAAATGAGTAAATATTAATTTAAATACTAATATTTATCGAGTTTTTCTAAATAATAAAGAAAAATGAAATATTTATTTTGATTAAAAAAAACAA
>Ga0228710_1000792_pt1 | contig 43724 bp, 24 predicted proteins | sample MedpolnodulmetaG_FD_177995 | JGI IMG/M metagenome (GOLD analysis project Ga0228710, IMG submission 177995) | Root nodule microbial communities from Medicago polymorpha collected in Santa Monica, California, United States - pink nodules | ecosystem: Host-associated > Plants > Roots > Nodule... | reverse complement strand
GAAAGAGAAGAAAGAGAGAGAGAGAGAGAGAGAGAGAGAGAGAGAGAGAGAGAGAGAGAGAGCTTAGAGAAGTGAGTTTCGTCTGGAAAAACTAAGACTTTGATTGTATGAGTGAAATGAGTTTGAGTTTTTATTTGTATAAAAGAGATAATAAATTGATTTTTTACATTCGGAACAGGTTTGGGTATGGGTTCAGCGTGAGTACTTATATCCCTATTACCCGTCCCGCATCCGTGTTTCGAAATCGGGGAAAACCTAAATTTATACCTAAACTCAGTCAAAGCGGAGAAAATCCATCAATTTGAGTTTGGTTCAAGTGGGTACCCAAGGGTATGGACTTTGTTGCCATGTATATTGTTTATAAAGAACTCGAATTTGACCCCATATGTTTATATTTTATTATTTGTAATTAGTTTTTTTTATAGAAGATTTAACTATTTTATTAAGTTTATCTCAAAAAGAAATATATATAAAATCTCTAATCCGTACTATTTGGGGAATTAAAAATTGTTCATTTTTTCTGAAGGTTTAATGATTTCAATTTCATATATGGATCTTTTCCAAATAAAAAATCTTATACGTTGTAGTTCTACAATTTGATGATGAATAACCAAAATATTTGACTTTTGCCTAAAAAAATATCTCACATTCATGCATTGATAAAAAAAATTAAAATTCATGAATTCTTAAGTTAAAAATAATTAAAGGTAAAAAATTAATTTTTTTTATAGATTTAATCTTTTTAACCGAAGAATGCATGAATTTTAGTGTTGTTGTGAAACATAGACACTAAATATGGTTTGTATAACAGGGTACGATTAATATGTTGTGTATTGTTTATGAATGTGTTGGATGTGGAAATCCTATCAGAAAACAACATTGGAAAAAGAACATTTTTTACCATACTTAAATTTAAAACAAATGCGAGTTCAAGACTTCCTTTATGCTTAGTAGATAATAGTTTTCTAGTTAGACTAACTTTAGCTATTACCATAAGTAAGTTTCCCAACGTTAGAATCTTTCTTCCACGACATACTTTTAGCCATACTCAATTATATGTACCAATCATAAGTTTTTCCTTTATATAACAAGTCATTTGTACATATATGTTATCATTTTACTAATTATTATTAGAATAAACAATAAATGATCGTTATTTTATTTTTATTTTATATACATGCAAACCAAAATACGTCGAGTTGATAAATAATTTCGTTATATATTTTGACAATAATTTGTAGATAAATCGATGTATGGATAATTTCCTTTAATATTTAAAAATTAAAAAATTCTAATAAAAATTATACAAACAAACATAATATAATACACACACACATTAACGTAGTAAAAAAGGGCGGATAGACGGGCACGATAATACCTGTCTTTCCGCTAGTAACAAAAAATAATACAAAGTTCACAACAATAATACATAAAAACTACATTTTGTAAAAATATATATATAAACTACATTATTTTCAATTGGAAAAAAAAATGATATGAAATATATACTATATATAAAGAAAATATCCGCTTTTGCTTCTTTTGGACTGACTTTTTCTCTTTCCATAAATACCCTAAACTTTCGATACAAATATCACATATAACAAATAGATAAGAGTAAATTTAAATATTAAAATAAAAGTGTAACAAACACGATATGAGTATATATATGTCCAAATTTTTTTCCTTTATCCTTTAAAAAGTGTAACAAACTGGATGAGTATATCTATACTTACTTTTTCATTATGCCGATTAAATCCTTAAACAAGTTTTTCTATAATAAAGATTGGTGTTGGTGTGATTAAAAAAATAAAAATTTATATTTTTTTTTTTGTTATATTGTTGGTGTCATTGGAATAGATAATCATGGTTAGTTTCATCTATTATAATTTGAAAGCAAAAAACATTTATATATTTCTTACTTTTAATAAAAATTTCATAAAAAACACCGTTTATAATTTTCAAACGTTGGCGTAATAAAAAGAGCGGAAAGACGGACACCTGAGTGCCCATCTTTCCGCTCTTTTTATTGCGCTAACGTGTATAAATTATGAACGATATTTTATATAAAATTTCAATTTTTAAGTACAAATATTTGTGATTTTTAAATTGTAATAAATCCAAAAAATCATGTTTATCTTTTTCAATAACGACAATAATTTAACAACTATAATATAAATCCTTATCTTTTTTATTACCACCAACAATATAAGATTAATAGAGGAAAATTTGTTTAAAGGTATAATTGGAGTTATAAAAAATTCAGCCCAAAGTCTCTATCTCTTTCATATATAATATTGATAATATTGTAGTAGAATATTTCCTATTTTAATGAGATTTAATTTTTTTATTAAAATTTAAAATCATATTATTAAAGGATAAAATAGTAACTAAAATAGTTTAAATGAAGGGTAAAATAGATAAAGAAAAAGTCATCATAAACTCATGTATTTTAAACTTATTTTCTTTTTATATAGTATATATTATTATTATTATTTAATGTATGATTTCAATGTTTGAGATTTTTTTTACGTTAAGTTTTAGTTCACTTAATGACATATCATGCTAACCCAAATGCAAGTTTTATATAATTGTCATCATTTATAATAAATTTGGGTATAGTTCATTATGCACTAAAGTTGCTCTCATAATATATAATTTATTATAGAGGAGGATATTTTGACTCCAAGAGTAAGTTTGTTTACTTACTCCAAATCTCAGTCTTTAATCATGTTATCAATTAATGGCTTAAATTGATTCATAATAAGTGATAAGGTAGACTTTCATTTTCTTCTCTATTGAGTTAACATTCTTCCCCAAAAAAAAAGGCAAAACAATTAATGACTTTTAATTGATAGTTTTTTTTTATTCTCTCCATTTACTCTTTTTTTTATATGCATAGGGAAAAAATTTGTAAAAGGATCATCAATAAAACTTGAAAACCCCCGTCACGACAGGTGCACAAAGATGTAAAACTCAGTTGGCTATCAGTTAGACATATTTTTTACAATCCTTTTTTTTTTTACACGCATGCTTTTCCTATTTCCTATGTATTTCTATTTCATGCTCTTCTCTCTTACAAACACAAAATCTTTTTATTATTATTTAATTACCAACAGAAAAAATAATTATCTAAACAAAATTAACATATATTTTATTTTTCCTTGTTATGTATTTATGTAATCTAAAAATTAACATATATTTTATTTTTTCTTGCTATGTATTTATTTTGTGTATAAAAAAAAAGCAAAGGGAGAAGAATAAAAAAAGAACCAATTAAAAGTCATTAATTGTTTTGCCATTTTGGGATGAAGAATGTTAACTCCAATAGAGAAGAAAATTAAAGCTTATTGTATCACTTATTTTTAATCAATCTAAGCCATTAATTGATAATAGGATTAAAGGCTAAGATTTGGAGTAACTATACAAACTTCCTCTTTGAGTCAAAATATCCCCCCTCTTCATTATAATGAGTAAGGAATTGCGGAATTATTGGTAAGTCATTATAATGAATTGTGGAATTCAATTTTTATAATGAGTTATTAAACAAAATAGCTCAACTTAGAATTACTCATGAAATCACTTTATCTCTCATAGTATATAATTGAATTATCAAATTTCCTACTAGTAGGGGAAAATGCTACATTAATCCTTGTACCTGAGAATGCAAAAGTCGTACCATATAACAGCTGAGGCTCTATTAGGACAACGCTTAAGAACTTCTGAGGCAGCAGTAGAGACACAAAATTGACAAAATGATCTTATGACATCACCTCTACAATCATAGAGTCCATAGACAGCATCAACTGTGTTGTCTCCTATGCTTGTGTGATTATATCCTTTACTTTCAATAGAATCAGAGAAGAACGATGAAAGGACATTGTCAAGGTTGGATTTGTATGTAGCTGTAAGTGATTGATCTTGTTCCGTTGAATTGTGACAATCATAACCTACATAATTTGTTGTTTATCATTATAGGTTTCATGATTGGTGTCAGAACCCTTTCTTATGTTGGGGTGTCGGCTAACTGTTTTTATTACCATTGAAACATTGCAGTAATTAATAACTATCTCCTTTGGCACATCTTGTAGTCAGCTGGTTTAATATATTTCATTTTGATTTTAAAAAAAAAAAACAAGTGTCTGATTTTTTATTTTTTTTATCATATTTTATTCTAAATAAAATTTAACTTTACTACTCTATTAGCTCCTTATTCTATTTGTAAATTTTATGATGAAATAAACTTTTGAGACAAATCTTTTAAGATTCTAAAAATGTCATACCAAACATAAGCGGTTGCTTCTGATCTGGTGGTGCTGACCTCTTCTTCCATGGCTTGTAAGTTGGAAATCGTCCTAACTCTACCTCAAAAGAGAAATAACGTAGTAACTCTTTCTCAAAATTTCTAAAAGGTGCTACCTCTTCCTCAAAAGAAAAAGAAGGTGGTAACTCACTATTTGGAGACTTGTAAGTTGGAGTAAGCTTGTACGCAGCAAGCCCTTGAGGAAGAAGGATAAGAGCAGCAAAGAACTTTAAAACTAGTGAGGACAAGAAAAGGGAAGCCATTTTAGGTAGTGATTTAAGTGTGCATTGCATAGCATATAGGGAAATAATTATGTTTTATACTAGTTTGGGGCCTCAATGGGAGTGCAAGGTCTCAATCCAAAACATTTATTATATCTTTATAATGACTCCACTAAATATAAAAAAAAATATGGGAATATTATCATCAACAAAAATATTGTTGTAGTTGTAGAATATATTCTCAACCAAAAAGCACAATAACAACACTTGGATAATATAAATATTTTATTTAACTCCAATTATTTGGTCGTGTAGTAAAGAGATAGATCACAAATGTTTTAATTTAAGTCCCATTATTGCTCTTGGAAGGGGGTACATCGTTGTAAACGCTCAATGAGCCCTGTCATAGATTGAGACATTATCACCATCTTAACCTAAATTTTTATCATAAAAAAATAAAGTTTAAAAAATTCTAAAATAGAAAAGATTTAATTAAAAATATAATATTTTGATAAAATATTATTATGTTTTTAAAATGTTCTAACATTAGACCTCAAAACAAAAAGTTTTTATATCAAATTTCCTATCACATCACCGTTTAACATATCATTAATTTTCATATATCCTTATTTTTTTCGTACATTTGTTCAATATTTTCTTTTTTTTTTATCTATGTTTTTTATCGCATCATCAACCTATTACATCTTTTATTTTACTCTAATTATTTCTCTCTCTAGTGGTAAAATAAATTTGGAGTGTCTAAAAATTATTTCCCTATTGGTTCTTCCCACATGTGCTAGTGTATATTTTCTATTAATTAAATATCAAACCAAACTCATGGAATCAATGTCTTGGACCATATATGAGTTGGAGTACACCCCCTATTAAAGTAGATTCATCTCCTCCAAAACAAAGCCTTATAGAAGTAGTACCATAGACATAAACTCCAGTTATCGAATCTGCTCTGATCAAGGGAGCTTAACCTGGCGAGAAAATGAAAACATAGCAAATCATCTAGCAATGCCAAAATTGGAGAGATGTCATATACCAAGAACAGAAAGAGCACAAATGGCCATAATAGTGACTCAGAAACCGATTTCACGACGTGAATTTGATCGGATTCCAGTAGATGAGGCTCAAAGATATGTAAAAAATTACAACGAAGTTAAATAAAATTTTGTCAAAAAAAAAAAACCGAAGTTAAATAATATATGCATAACACGTTAAAATTCCATTAAATTTTTTTGTGGTAGTCGGAGTTTGAATCCTAAACCTTACATATATTATACTTTGTCACTACCAATTAAGTTAAGTTCACGAGGACTAAAAAAACATGTCTATTTCAACAAAAAAGACACGTTAATATTGACATATATCAAAATAAATATAAATAGATTTATATTGTGGGTATCCGTAAAAAAAGATTGGGAATAATGGACACTCATGTGTAATAATTCTATTTACACCGAATCTTAATCAAATTTTCTTAGTTACATAATATTTTTTTATATAATTTTATTATATTGGAAATATAATAAAACATTTATCTAGATGCAACCGTCGACCAATGATTACAAACCATGCCATCTTTAACCGCCGACCAACAACTACATCGCCATCATTACTGCTAACGAACATCTTCACTATATATCATTTGCATCCTCCAAAGCATGATTTACTCTAAACTTAATCCCTCTTCTTACTCAAAACACTAACTTAAACTTTGAAGTGCCTGTAGGTACACCATTCTTCATTGTTCCGGAATTCAACTAGCAAAATACTTACCGCACTAGAAGTTGTTCTTCTGATCAGGTCAGATTAGTAAATAAACTCACTCTCAAAATAATCTGTAAATAATTGAATTTTGTTTAGATTTAAGAACGAGTTAAGGTCTTCAAAATGATTCAATCAAAATTTAGAACATTGCATAGTTGGTTAAATCTCGTCTCAAGCTCACCCTACCTTTCACATAAATTTTTTGCGTAATGAATACTCAATTAACAAGATAAAGAAATGTGAATCTGCCCTATGAACAATTCGAAAACATAATTAATAGAAATTGTTTCAGTAACTTTTGTATCAGACTCTACCTCTTTGCTATAGAAAAATGAAAAAAAGAAATCTAACGCTTTAACTTCTCAACGGATGTTTTTTTTATTCTACGAATTCTCAACGGATGTTGATATGCTTTTGATTGCCTTTTAACTTTTCTTTTGCAATTTGCAACTTTCAAAAGGGCGACAAATTACTTGATTTAAATTAATTTGTAAGTTATATTTGTACATAAATAAATTTTTGCACTACTTACATTTTTGATGGGTTAATATTCGTGTGATTATAATAGAAGATAGTAAAAATTAACAAAAAAAGTATATAGTAAACGTTACTCTCTCCGTCCCAAATTATAAGTCGTTTTAGAGAAAAAAATTGTCTTAAATTATAAGTTGTTTTACAATATCGATGAAACATTAAATGCTAATTTTCCTGCGCTATACCCTCAACTATTTATTATTCATACTTCTTTTAATTATTTAATTTATCTTTCCTATATCATTAATGAAAGATAATTTTGTAAAACTACGTATAATTTCTCTATCTCATACAACATAATTACATTTCTTACTTTGTGTGAAATAACCTAAACGTCATATAATTTAGAACGGATGAAGTACTTATTCTTACTAACAATTTATTTAGGACATTAATTGTTTAGACTTGTATTTTGTTTTGAAAATACAAGTCAATCAAACACTTGTTATACGTAATCCATTTTCTATATAAAAGTTACTTCTTTTTACATCTTAAACAATATTCTAAAGATACTTAGCTTTTCTTTTGCAATAAGAAAACAAAGATGGAAATGATTTGTTTTAATTTTATAAAAAAATTGATTTCGTAAAATATAGGTGTGATGATAATTGGAAGAAGGTATGGAAATTGGAGGTCGGGAGAGGGTTGAGCACACTTCAATTGCATAATAGATTGGATCGGTGGCTTTTCAAACTCTATAGGGATATTTTGATGGTGGCTGCTAAATTTGTTTAGCAATTAAGTGTGACTATACACTGTTTCAACAATCGGTATAAAAAGATGGTATATGTTGTCTCAAGCAAATGACTTGTTTGTGTAAAAAGAAAAATACACATTACATCAAGTTACAAAGAAACCAAAAATAAAAAGTGAGGACAAAGCAGCCTCATTACAAAGTGATTCTCACACAAGTTAAAGGGTTAAACTACTACAAATGATAATTAAAAACAAAAATAATTTTATTCGCTTTCAGCAACCAATAAGTTTGAAGTTTAATTTTGTCTACAAGTTGTTGTAACAATTCTTTCTTTTGATGAAAAATTCAAGCATTTATTTCACACAAATCACCCATACACAAGATAACCAAATGAGTTGAAAAGTTGCGTGGGTGTTTTTTGGAAACCTGCCTAAATTTTCAAATTGAAGAAAGTGGTCTTCAACATGTTCAAGGTGCATCGTAAGAAACCAAAGCCAATTAGAGATACCATGCCAAATTTTTTCAAAAGAGTCGCAAGAGATAAATAGATGGTTAATATCCTCCACTATGCCACAATCACCTGCACAAAATTAAGCATTAGGTTGAAGAACATGCCTTCTAATTAAATCATCAGTTGTTGGTAATCAGTTACGAAGAAAACACCAAGCAAAGTGACAGACCTTCAAAGGGATATCATTATTCCAAATAGCATCTGTGTGATCAGCTGCCAAAATATTGACCTGCAACATGTAATTAGAAGCACTTGTAACATTGTAATTGTTGAAATAATGTAAGTCAAAGCCAACTGTCAGGAATATTATGCTGCAAAACAATATTAATTAGGCTTAAATATGTCATTGATCCTTGCACTTTAACCAATTTTTGGTATTGGTCCCTTCACTTTTTTTTTCTGTTTGGCATTAGTCCCTGCACTTTATAAAAATATTGGCATTGGTCCTTCTGTTAGCTTTCCGTTAAAAAAAACAAAACAAAACTAATGGTGTGCCACATGGACCAATTATTATACGTCACGTGGCACACTAAATGACAAAATTGTAGAATTAAAATAAATTAAATTAAATATTTGATTTTTAATTAGTTTTATTATCATTATTGTTATTGTAAGGTTTGTATCAGAGTTTCACCGCAATGACAAATTGGCTAAAGGTATAAATTCTACTTTCATAGTTCTAATCCCGAAGGTGGACAATCCACAGAGACTTAATGATTTTCGACCAATCTCTTTGGTGGGAAGCATGTATAAAATTATAGCAAAACTGTTATCAAATAGATTGAGGATGGTGATTAGTAGTGTGGTATCTGAGACTCAGTCTGCTTTTGTTCAAAATCGCCAAATCCTTGATGGTATACTTATAGCGAATGAGGTTGTTGATGAGGCTCGGAAACTTAGGAAGGAGCTTATGTTGTTTAAAGTGGACTTTGAAAAAGCCTATGACTCCGTTGATTGGGGCTATTTGGACTCGGTTATGAAGGGTATGTCTTTTCCGGTTTTATGGAGGAAATGGATTAGAGAATGCGTGGGTACTGCAACAACTTCAGTTCTTGTTAACGGATGCCCTACTGATGAGTTTCATTTACACAGAGGCCTCCGTCAGGGGGACCCCCTTTCCCTTTTTTTTTTCTAATCGCGGCTGAAGGGCTGAACATTTTGATGAAATCCATGGTTGATAATAATTTATTCACAGGATATACGGTTGGTACGGTAAATAATGTGATGGTTTCACATCTTCAATTTGCTGATGACACACTATTACTTGGTTACAAAAGTTGGGCAAACGTGCGGGCTCTTCGAGCGACTCTTATTATTTTTGAATCTTTGTCGGGTTTGAAGGTAATTTTTCACAAAAGCTTGTTGGTGGGTGTTAATATTTCTGATTCCTGGATGTTTGAGGCAGCGGCGGTGTTGAGTTGTAAGGTGGGAAAAATTCCATTTATGTATCTAGGCCTGCCTATTGGTGGTAATCCGCGGAGACTATCGTTTTGGGACCTATTGTGAATCGCATTAAATCTAGACTATCGGGTTGGAATAGCAGGTTTCTCTCGTTCGGTGGCCATTTGATCCTTCTTAAAGCAGTTCTGACTTCTCTACCTGTCTATGCCCTTTCCTTCTTCAAAGCTCCATCAGGTATAATCTCTTCCATTGAATCTTTATTCAATAATTTTTTTTGGGGTGGGAGTGAGGACTGTCGCAAAATTACTTGGATAGGTTGGAATACCTTGTGTTCTAAAAAGGAGCATGACGGTTAGGAAATTGAAGGAGTCTAATTTTGCTCTACTAGGTAAATGGTGTTGGAGGATGTTAGTCGATAGAGAAGGTTTGTGGTACCATGTTCTAGTCGCCCGTTATGGCGAAGTAGGTGGGAGGTTGGAGGTGGGGGGCTGGAGTGATTCTTCTTGGTGGCGTGATTCAGGTAGGATCCGTGATGGAGATGGTGACTCTGGTCGTGGGTGGTTCGGCCACAGTGTTATGCGGAGGGTGGGTGATGGGGCTGAAACTTTGTTTTGGTCACATAGATAGGTGGATTGGTGGTACTCCGCTTAGTGTGCGGTTTCGTCGTTTGTTTGACTTGGCTGAAAACAAATCCATTACGGTGGCTAACCTGTTTTCAATGGGCCTGGTGAGGGACGGGGATGGGTGGAGTTGGCGGCGCAGATTGTGGGTGTGGGAGGAGGATATGTTAGAGGAGTGTAGGGCGTTACTATTTGATGTTGTGTTAGTTCCAAATGTTTCAGATAAATGGGTTTGGCTTCTAGACATTGCTGACGGATATTCTGTGCGAGGTGCCTATGATTTGTTACTTAAGTGTGATACTCCTTAGATGGACAAGTCTCTGGAGTTAGTGTGGCATAAACAAGTTCCATTGAAGGTCACAGTATTTGCTTGGAGACTCATTAGAGACCGCTTACCTACAAAGGCTAATCTGGCTATGCGTGGTGTTATTACAGCGGATGAGATTGTGTGTGTTTCAGGTTGCGGTCACGTGGAGACAACAGGGCATCTTTTTCTTTCGTGCACTGTGTTTGCTTCTTTATGGCAACAGGTGCGTGAGTGGATTGGATTCGTTGGGGTGGATTCTAATAATATTTTCGATCATTTGGTGCAGTTTCTGTATATGACAGGTGGCGGTAAAGCTAAACGCTCATTCATGCAACTTATTTGGCTTTTGTGTATTTGGGTTGTGTGGAATGAACGTAACAACCGTCTGTTCAATAATATTGTAACCCCTGTTCTCCGTCTGTTAGATAATGTCAAATTGTTATCTCTAGGGTGGCTGAAGGCAAAAAATGCCATGTTTGTGTATGGCACTCAGAGGTGGTGGTCAAGCCCTTTAGCTTGTATGGGCATTGGCTAATTTTTCTGTTTTCTGCTTTGTGTACAGACAGACACTGTAACTCTGTAGTTGTTTCCTAGGCACACCTTGTGCTTGGGAACCGCGTTTTGGTTTGGTTATATAATTCCATTTTAGCTTCTCCAAAAATAAAATAAAATTGTTGATTAGAAATTAAAAAGAAAAGAAGAGATATCACATAAACTATTAAGCAACCACGTAGTGCATAGCACATTTAAGTGTGTCTTGATTTCAGAACTTGAATCACACGGACAATTCTCATCTCATTGTCCAAACGCCGCACACCGCCATGTTCTACTCTCAAACTTTTTTTTTTTTTTTTAAGAAGCTAAATTAGTCCACTCAATTTGACGCTAGAGTTAATCGAACCTGAGACCTCGAGAAGGAGCACACTCCCAAATCCCAAGTCAATATCACCAAGGCAACCTAAGTTGGTTTTCTACTCTCAACCTTCATCTTCATGCCTCTCTAGAACTTCATCTTCAAACCCAACTTCCATTACTCCAGCTTCTACAAAGATTGTTTGTTGCATTCGGCACTCCAACTTTCATTACTCTAGCTTCCACTCCAGCTTTCAATACCCAAGTTTCAAAACCCCCTTCTTCAACCCCTGCTTTTGGGGCTCTTCTACACCACTTTCGATGGTTCTTCCCTCTTCTCATCATCCATTATCTTCTCAACAACAACCCCAATAACAACAGACTTCACACTTTCAACAATCACTTATGGTGATGCTAATAATAGTTTATATGATATCTCTTTTATTTTGATTTTAATTTCTAATTAAACAATAGTAATAGTAAAACTTTATTCAAAATAATAATAATAATAGTAAAACTAATTAAAAATCAAATATTTTATTTAATTATTTTAATTCTGAAATTTTGTCTTTTAGTGTGCCACGTGTCGTATAATAATTGGTCCACGTGGCACATCGTTAGTTTTTTGTTTTTTTAACGGGGAGCTAACAAAAGGACCAATGCCAATATTTTTATAAAGTGCAGGGACCAATGCCAAATAAAAAAAAGTGTAGGGACCAATGCCAAAAATTGGTTAAAGTGTATGGACCAATGACATATATAACTCTATAAGAAATGTTAGCAACACACATTCTAACACACACTTTTCAACACAGTCTCTTTGATTGGTTAAAATTCATATAGGATCCACCAAATTTATATGGGACCCACAAGATTTGGTGAGACCCATGTGAATTTTAACTAATCAAAGAGAGTGTGTTGGAAAGTGTGTTGTTATCATTTTTCATAAGTCTATTAATTAAAATCTTACAACACTCCCTAAGTTGATCTTCCTCTTAAGCTAGTAACCTACGCCACCACTTCCAAGATCCACCATCCTCCCACACCCAAAAGAGTATATGTCAGCCACTGTTGTCGTTTTATTATCAACAAGATAAAAAAAGTAACTAAAATTACTTTTCAAAATCATGCCATCAATCTACATATCTCACCAAAATAAAGTTTCAGTACCATTACCATCTTTCTGCCCTAAATTATCATCAAACCAACGAACAACTCCACTTTTAATACCAATCAAATTATTCCACCAAACTGAATTGACTCTTCCATCCTTAGCTATACTATACTATTTCAGTTTAACATCATTATCTCTTTCAAGCATATTGAATTAATCTCCATTAAAAAAACATTTCCCACATTTTTTCTCTTTCAAACTCAAAAGGATAGTATTAAAATTTAAGTGATAAAAAGCAATTTATAATTTGTGCGCATAAAAAGCAATTTTTAAAATACCTATTAAGAGTGCTATAATTTATAATTTTTTTTATCCATACGGTTTATTGTTTTTTTTTATCGGGGTAATAGTCATTTTAGCCTTGAATATGTAGCAAGTAGTCACAATAGTACTTGAATATATTGAAAATTCAAAATAGTCCTTGATTGTGCATTTTGTTAATCGAAATAGTCCTGAATGTTAAAATAGTCATTTTTTTGGGTTTATTTTGGGTGTTTCGCCTATATACGGAACCTTATTCAAAATAACTTGAGTGAGATAGAAACCCCACGTTGGGTAGTTATGATTATTTTTGAGTGAGATAACAATTGTTTAGATTAATCTATGTATGTTAGTTTTCCCCTATGACAATGCATTGATTTGCACATGTTCAATCTTGTTAGAGGCATGGGAATTTTGAAAGGATTGAAATTTTGATGTTTTTCTCACCTTTTGCTTGTGTTGTCATCATGGTCGAGCACCAATTCCGCGCTACAACGAGAGCTCGTCGAGCCACCATCCTTTCGCCACGGCGAGAGCTCGCTGAGCCACGACAAGCCTCTGCATAATTTTTTTATAAAAACTTCCGTTTTTCCTGATAAGGCCTATCTTACAGCTTCAAAAGGATCATTTTTTAAGGTGTATCAAGAGTGAACAGGACTCATGTGAGCATGGCATTGTCGAGATAATAATGGAATTTATGCATGTTTATCATGATATGGGAATGACTAGAAAATCCTTTTTAGAAACGGCATGTGACAACGATATGTCTAGAACCTGAAATAGGTCAGCATGAACAAATACTCCCTCCAACAAGTATAAGAATTATTAGATTATGTTAAGATTAATGGGTAGATCACTAATCCGATAAGTTATGACATGTTAAAGATGGGATTATTACGTCTTTATTACCAATCTAAGAATAAACATACATTAATAAATCAGACATGTTGTATCCTGTAGCAGGCCCAGGTTCAGGTTGGGCTGATGGGATTTTATGAGATAGAATATACATTAATAAATTAGACATGTTGTATCACTGGTCATGTATGGAGATGTATCCGTGATTACTCCACTCGGGTCCATTCCGTAAAATGAACTCAGATAATAATGTTTATTCAACACTAACCCTCTAACTTAATCATGAAAGAAGATATGAATATATATGACTAGATACTTTGATAGTATACAGTTAACGATCCTAGCTTTTCCCCAGATCGCTACATTATGCAGCACATTACAGTAAATCTTCGAATCAGGTATATGTAGAGACAAAAGGCGATCATAGGTTCCTTGAGATTGCCTACAATCTAGGATAGGTGGAACTTAGTGAGACATCCTGTCTCACCCTATTCCCTTTATTTTATTTCAGATGCACATGTTGCTCGGAAAAAGAATAGTTCATGATGAAGTAGCAGAAGAAGCTGGACGATTATGTTTACTTGTCTTGTACTAGAGTATGCTTTGTCGATTGTAGGTATTTTGTACATGCCAATGGTACTTTACGTAGGTACACGGCAGTGGTACTATTTCAGATGTGTAAGACAAGTAATTTTAATGCATGCAGTACTAAGTTAACACACATGTTAAATATTCTAGATAAATTTAGCATGAATGTTACAAGAATGATAGAGGCTAAACTAAAAAATCATGATGTTATCTTTCTTCCTTTTCTCCTTAATTTACATTTTTTCGTAAATTCAAAATGAAATCTGATGATTATGCATATGCTTGATAGTAGAATTTCTTGATGTGAATGTGATTGATCTATAACAAATTGATTTTCTTAACATTTTTTCAAATTGCAATCATCTTGATTGCAATTTTATCATTGATTCAATTTGTTGTATATTTTTGTAAGTATCAATTTGTTGTAGAAAGTTTAGGTTTGATTTAAAATTGTTGAATTGTTCAACTTGGCGAAATCAATTTTATTGCCAAAGATTATCATGTTATTCAATTGAGAATTGCTTGTTTAACATTGAATAATAACATTAATCTCCATTGTTCCAGATGTGTGTGGCTGGTTGCGGTTTTCAGGAAACAGAGAATCATCTTTTTCTGAGTTGCCCCTTGTTTGGTCAGCTTTGGCATTTGGTTCGAAACTGGCCTTGTGTTTACTCTACGGATCATTATATTATTGTTGATCATTTTTATCAGTGCCAAATCTAAGTGCTCCCTCGTGTATTTGGTTTGGTTTGCTTGTGTCTGGGTGATTTGGAAGGAACGAAACGACATGATTTTTAGTGAAAAAGAGAACTACCATGTGCAGCTCCTAGAAAATGTGAAGCTACTTTCCTTTTGGTTGTTTAAAGCTCATTAATTTGTTTTTCATTATAGCTTTCATAATTGGTGCCAAAACTCATTCTTATGTGCGGGTATTGACTAATTCGTGATTTTTGCTAATTGACATACTGTTGTAATTTCTGGCTTTTTTCTCTAATACATCTTGTGTCGGGAGGATAGTCTTTTGGTTATATATATCATTTTGATTTCTTAAAAAAAAAAACATTAATCTCCATTGCTAAATCATTTTGGTTTTATCTTTTTAGATTTACATTTGTTTTGTAGCATACACTAATCAAACAGTCGATAATAATCCGTTAAAACATTTAAACCACGTTTCCGAATAGTTAAACTCCCAAGATCGATTCAACATCCCACCCACATCCTAGATTCTACAAACTAGTCACACAAACCAACATCAAATTCATATAATTAAAATTTTTATTTGTTAATTTTGAGCACATAGCACGATTTTACATTCATACCTCATATATATGCTATGTTGACCTGCCATAGATAAGGCAAGAAACAACTTGGCCTTGCCCATACATTGTACAAAAGTACTAATAAAACAAAGCATTACTAACCAAGACTTCCTATTTTGTAGATATTAATAAGCCTTAAAGTTGTATTTTCATGCTTTAGAAATGGATGTTATCTTCTGCTGGAGGATGCCTATGCGTTGGTGGTTTCTTGCGAGGCGACTTGTGCACCGGTGATTCCTTTTGTGGTGGCTTATTAACCGGTGGATCCTTGTGTGGTGGCTTGTGGACCGGCGGTTCCTTGTGTGGTGGCTTATTCACCGGTGGCTTGTGCACTGGTGGTTCCTTGTGTGGTGGCTTATTCACCGGTGGTTTCGTTTGTGGTGGCCTATAAGCAGGATTAAGGTAATATTCAGCAAAGCCTTGAGGAACAAGGATAAGAGAAGATAAGAAAAACACTAATATGGACAGCAAAAAGGAAGCCATTTTAAGTAGTAATTTTAATGTTAGTGCATATAACATATAGGGATTAGGGAGTAATCAGGTTTTATACTACTTAATTAGGGCCTCAATGGAAGTGCAATGTCTAATAATTAATCACTCTACGTAATGTCAAAATTTGTGTCTAATATTATCAAAGAACGTATTGGTGTGGAATATTATTTAAAAATGTAAGACGGTCCATTTGGGAAAAAAAAATATTGATGGAAGGAAACACGGTCCATTTAAATAAATTCAATTTTGGCCTTGAAATAAAAAAGCTTTAGGCTAGACCCGTTAGTATTATTATTGGCCATGACATGCCAAACCATAAGGCTCCTTGTAAAGTAATAGATTTAGGCCTGCAAATTTTTTTTTAGGGAAGGCCTGCAATTTTTTAATTTCTTTTTGTCATTTAGACCTCCAAATTTGGGTATCTAATTTTGTATAACTTAACATGAGCAATATCTTTAAAAAATAAATTATAGAAGTTCATACTTGTGGTTGCACGTACTCGGATGAAATCTGTCAACAAAAAGTACTCCGATGAAAATTTACACCGGCAACTATAATTATAAAAATAAAAAAAATCATACATGCATTTTTTTTAGATGTTGTTCCTATGATTCTTAACTAAAAATACAACTTAGAAAACTAAGGACTTGAGAAAATCGTGATCAATTTAGGTAAGAACCATACGAAAAAAATCCAAACAAGAAGATATAAATCTCTACTATATATAAGATAAGAGAGTATTTGATTTTGAGTGCTTTTCATTGATGTACAGTAGCTTACATATATACAAATGACTACCTTACAATAAATAGAAAGATAATTACTTCTATAGTTGACCGAGACACTATACTATGAATTATCATTATATCACAGTGAATGACAACAATACATCCTAATGAATATAATCATATTATGATGAATAGGTGTTGACTGAGATATCATACTTTAAATGCCAATATATTATAATGAATGTATATCCTTTAATACTATATACAAAGAGAATATAAGAGTTTAGGCCGACTTTTTTTCTTTTCTATTTTACCCTTCAAGCTCCACGAAAGTAACATTCAAACATGGATACTCACATTCACATATGATGAAAGAATTATAGTAAAAGATGAAAATATGTGGATCAAATTTTCACCAGTTATGCTATAGAGAAAATAATGATGATTATGATGAGTATATTCCATAAAAATCCCCAATAATTATCGTGCCCTTGAATTTTGAGCGTAAACTAGCTATATGCTCCGATGGTAAGAACAAAGGTCATACAATTAATCCCAATTTAGTAAGCATAGTTACGACTAGAAAATAGTATCTGCGTTTGATGAATGTCTAAGACTTGATAGAAATTAAAAATTGAATGTAAAATCAAAATTATTGGGTTGCATCAAATTCAACGCTTGTTTAACGTCAATAACTTGAAAAATGAGTCTACGTTGTGCTCTTGAGCCTCGTTTCCACTGGTTCATCACTTTCTATCAACTCCTCTTATTTACGATCTTCTTCTAGCTTTAACTATGGCTTCTTTATGTTAGTGAACCACATGATATCGTCTCATATCACAGCACGTCCACCTCCGCAGATGCCTTTCACGGTGAATGGTCCATACCATTAGGTCTTGGAATGAGCATGATGGTAGAAAGTGTTTAGAGATCTAAGCATTACTTTATCTTTCGCTTCAAATTATGGCCTTTATTCAAACTTTCCCGTCACCCTTGCCAAGTATCAACCTAAACTTGTGGTGTTGCCTAATCACGATCTCTCCTTGCTCCACATCTATTAGTGCTTTTTCAATTGTAAGGAACGATATTGACAAAAGCAATGTCTATACTTTAAAATCGATCATCTCCATTACCATAATGTATGTTGGAAAGATGAATTTGTCAACCCTTACAAGTACATTTTCCACTATTCCTTCTACATTTGTTCATGAACAATATGCAAGATCGACTATCGCCTCACATGGTTGTAACTTTACACATCCGATCTTATTGAACGTAGATAATGTTATCAGGTTGAAATTGGATCCTAAGTCACATTAGCTCTATATATCTATTTAAACATCACCAATGTAAACTATAATATTGAAGCAACCAGGATCCTCTAACTTTAGGGGAGGTTTCCTTTTAAAAATCACACGACAGTTCCTTGTTATAGAAAACAATTCTTCATCAAATGACATGGCTTTCAACATTAGAATATCTTTAAGGAATTTTACACAACAGAAACTTTGTGCTAGCATTTCTTTGACCATCATTTTAATCTTAAGCTTTGACAAACCTTCAATAGTTGTTGGAAATTTTCTTCTTCCTCCGTTGCGTTATCTTTCTCCTTCATATTCTCCATTTCATTCAATTCTTTCTTTCTTTTTTGTTGCTATTTTTTCTCCCTTAGAATTGATTTACACCGTCATAAGTGGGTCTTCCCCCTCGCTATGTTCTTCACTTGGATATTCCTCTTCACTTTCATCCTTGATTTCATTTTTCTTCGTATCCTTCTTCTCTTCCTCACTCGCAAGTCCTCCTCGCTCAACTTTATTAACCACATCATGTCTCCTCTCTACCCCTACCAATTTAAATACTTAACTTTTGGGGTTTTCAAGGGTAGTACCTAATAAATCACTGTATTTCGGGGTGGTATATTAACTGCATTGTTTGCTTCATCTTTAGCTAGCCAAATGTATTTTCAGATGGTCCTTACAGTTCTTTTAATTTTCAAGTCAAAGAGTTCGGTACCTGAATCTGCACCATGCATGAAACAAACATGAACAAATCTTTAGTAGAGTCGCGTGATAAAAAGAAATAAAAGTAGAAGAAAACAAACTATTTTTATAAGATGAAATAAAACTGAAACAAATCTTTGTTTTATTTTTTTATTAAGAATTAGAAAAAACATCAAGTAAAAAGATAAAAAACTTGAAAGAAAAAAAAAACTAAAAAAAAAACAAGCAAGTAAAGCAAGATCACATTTTGGAACCTCTATCTCAACCGGTAGCAGAAGATTAGAAGGCACATAAAGCTGCATCTTGCACTTAGGAAGTTCTAACTTCATAAACTAAAACTTCTTACTGCAAAGGTAAGAGGAAGTTAGGAGAAATTGTTGAGGAAGTAGAAGAGGAGGAAGACACTTGTTTAGCTGAGGAACAACCTTCCAAGAATAGTCTAACAAGTGAAGAGGAAAGAAATAAGGTGAAAAGCAAAAAGGCTGAGAAGAAGGGAGAAAAGAAAAAGAGCAAGTCTAGCGACAGAGGTTCTAAATACTAAAGTTCTTACTAAACCATAAGGGAAAAGTGAGAAGAAGAAATCAAAAAAGGCTATGGTGCAAGATTATGTGAAGCTTACTAAAGATCCCTAAGACAGTGAGGATCACACTGAGATTTTGTATGAAGAATTCAATAAGGACGATCTTCTGAAACATGTGTAGGTTAACCAAGAAGAGCTAACTCAAATTGATGATCAAGAGCTAGAGGAAGAAAAAGACGAGCCAACGTAGAAAGAAGTGCTTGAAGAAAAACATCCACAAAAGGAAACTGAGAAAAAAAAGGAGGACAAAGATGTTATGGACACAACATCTATAGAGAACCCTCTTCGTACTTACACGAAGTTGCAACTTTGAATAACTCTGTAAATACTCATCTTACGGAACGACAAGATCACCCTGATAGTAAATATCAATCTAAAATGCACATAAAGTAGCATAAGTTAGTGTGGCTAACAAAAATAACATAAGGTGCAACTAAAAATGGCAGCTCATATCACAAAATAATAAACTCATTACAATCAATCGAAGTAAGCATGGTGGTTCTCCCCCATGTCCATACCTGTATAAAAAGGTTGGTAGTCCTACCAAGTTAATAACAAACAACTGGAGTGAGGTGTTAAAAAATTCATTGCTTAGTTTCTTTCCTTTTTTTTTATTATTGCAACTCCAATAATTAAACAAGTCATTATCATTATAGGAGATTTTATCTCTTGTTAAGAGATCTTTTTTTTTTCTTTATGTTCTCCATGTTCATTCTCACCCAAAATAGGTTGGATTGATTGTAATTCAATTAAGTGATTCTGATGTTGTCCTTGTGCATCATTGGTTAATGTCACCAAAATCTCATAAAAATGAGATGTTTAATTCATGAAATTCTCAAATAGCTTATATGAAAGTCTGATAATTTAATTCCTATGTTTATTAGCAAGATTAGGATTTTTGTGTGAACAATAAGTAATTGCATTGCACTGCAATAAGCAATAAGCAATTGTACTGCACTCACGCACACCTACACTTTATATCAATATTGGCTGAACAATCTAAGTTGTGTTAAAGGGGTTGACTTAGGACTCTATTTGGATTGATGGAATATAATGGAGCGGAATTGAATGGAATGGAGCGGATTGGAGGGGAACAGAGCGGAATGGAATAAATATCTCATTCCATTGTTTGGGTTTATACCATGGAGCGGAACAAATTACTTGTTCCATGGTTCGAAAAGTGAACAGAATGGAATGAGTTATAACTTTTTTATTCTATTTTCACCCATGTTAAAAAGCCCCTAGTTAGATGAGGACAATCCTGCTCAAAACTTATTAAATGCACAATTTATGTGTAATGCTATAAATAGGAACTGATTGATCAATAACCTTAGTTACATCACTCGATTTTTCAAAAAGGTCATATTAGACCCATGGATTTATATCATACAAATAAATTAGAATCAGACTTTACAAAATTTATGTTTTTCAATGAATTGCTATCTTTATGTTTCATGTTTATTAATAGTAGTGGTTTAATTTTTTTTCATAGTTTATTATTAAATAAAAATTTAACTACTCTATTACCTTCTTAGTTTATTTGAAGTGTTATTACGACATAAACTTTTGAGTATGCCACCAGATCTTGTTAGATTTTTTAAAATGTCATACCATACATGACAAATAATGATTTAATTTTTTTTAGAGAAGGATATAAATTTAACCTTGTTATTAATAATTTTCCCTTATTTATACGGGACGTAGATACTCTCACATATAAAATAATCATTCATGCTATCTTTACTTTAAAAAAATTCGACTTATTTTTTTAGTAAATAAAATGACCTAACAGATCAATCAATACAACAAAATATCAAAATCATAAAATTGGAGTACATAGCCTGGTTTTACATTCATTTTCCAGATGCAAAGATGGGTCGATTTTACAATCATATCACTTAACTTGGCCATACATAAGGGAAAAAGATAAATATTTTTGATGATGCTTAAAAAAAGGGAAACTTAAACTTAACTCTACATGATACAAAAGTAATAAAACAAAGCATTGGTAAACCTTGTTGCTTGTATATACGCTTTAGAAATGGATGGTAGGTGGAGGCTGGTTACCATAAGGTGGTGGTCTCTTGTTTGATGGTTTTTTGTGTGGTGGCTTATTAACAGGTGGTTTAGCCAATGGTGGTTTCTTGTGTGGTGGTGTATTAATTGGTCGCTTACGCGATGGCGCTTCCTTGTGAGGTGGCTTTAGCAATGGTGGTTTCTTGTGTGGTGGTGTATTAATTGGTCGCTTACGCGATGGCGCTTCCTTGTGCGGTGGCTTAGGAAGTGGTGGCTTTAGCAATGGTGGTTTCTTGTTTGGTGATTTATTAATAGGTTGTTTTCTAATTGGAGGCTTGTAAGTAGGAGGAGGCTTGTAAACTGGAGGATTGTAAACTGGAGTGTTAGTTGGAATTTTGTAAATTGGAGTTGTGTAAATTGGATTTGGAGGCATATTGCGGGATTGAGATTTGTATAAAGTTGGCTTTAGGGAATAATCAGCAAGCCCTTGAGGAACAAGGGTAAGAGCAGCAAGGAACATTAACACTAGTGAGTAAGAGAAAAGGGAAGCCATTTTAGGTAGTGATTTTAGTGTGCATAACATATAGGGAATACTTAGGTTTTATACTAGTTTCGGACCTCAATGGGAGTGTAAGGTCTTAACACAAAACATTTTTTTATCTCTCTATAATCACTCCACTAAATGTCAAAAATTTAGTGGGGAATATTATTATCACTAACAAAAAAAAACTGTTGTGGAATAGTTTTCAAAAATGTATAAACTTCTTACTTTTTAGAATGTATTAGGAAAATTAGATTCTTGGCCATGGCAGGCCAAGCTATAAAACTAAATTTTCAACAAAGACCCATTTTGTTTTATTGGCCATGACAGGTCAAATTAAAAGGCTGGTAAAATAATAACTTTAGGCCTGCAATTATTTTATGTTATTATGACCCTCAGATTTAGGTGTCTCATTTTTTATTATTTATTAAAACTTAACATGAAAAATTGACAAAAAAAAAAAACTTAACATGAAAAATATCCTTAACTCATAGAAGTTCAAACATGTGATTGCAATACTCAAATACAAATTTACATTCACAATAATAACAAGACTTAGAAAATATAAAAATTTCTAAGAATTTGAAGATGTAAATAAAAATATTATATTTTTAATAAAATGTTATTATGTTTTTAAAAAGTTCAAACATCACACTTGCTAAAAAATCATCGGGCTCCGTAAAAGTAAAATAAAATTGGCCTGTCACCCTTGCAGTGGATTTCCTCCATGTTCTTATATATATATTTTATTTTCTACTACAATAATAAATACACACCATTTATTTTTTATATTCATTTAACATTTCATTTTCTCTGTATATCTCTTCTTCTATCACACCACCAAACTATCACATATTTCACATCACTCTTTTTTTCTCTTAGAAAATGATTTGTATACACCCCATTGCGGTGTATACACTTTGAGATGAAGAAAAAATAGAGTGGTGTAATAGATATAATAGATTGATGATGTGATGAGAAGAGGAACATAGATATTAAATAAGATGTTGAATGAATGTATGAAAAAATGAGGGTGTTCCAATATCATGGTCATTTTATCTTTTTTTGTCTTTTGTTTTAAGGTGTATACACCCTTAAAGGTTTACACAAAACATTTTCCTATTTCCTATTAATTGAACATCAAATCAAACTTCGTACACCGATAATGTATTGATCTCTAATTCTTACGTATGAAAAAATTTAGTTGAAATTAGAGAATACATCTTATATTCTTCATAAGTTTTTCGATAATGATTGGCCATTATTAAAACAGCGGTGAAATCTTCGTACCATTAACGTGATAATAAAATATCAAACTCCATACTTTTTCTTTTGACAAAAATCAGTTGACTTTTGTCAAAAAGAAGTAATCAATTAACTCTTGTCTACAAAAATGTGTGATGATATATGAGAATACTTTTCTTCTTAAAAAAAATGAGAATAATTTTGATGAATTGTAAGTGTACAACTTTTTACAATGTCAATCAATGACAAATTAAATAAAAGATACATAACACATTAATATTGACATATCTCAAAATAAATATAAAATAGTTTTAAAATGTGTGAATGTAAAAATGTAATTTTACAGCAAATTTCAATCAAATTTTATTCATATACTACATTACATAGAAAAATTTAAATAATAATATTATTCAACTAAAAATATTCACTTATTGTGCACTTCTCTTTCATAATAATAAGATTGTGTCTAAAAGACCCAATCATACATCTATTACCAACAAACTTGCTTCAAAAGCATTAGATTGACCTAATAGCGAGGTCCAACACTAAGAATATTCGAGGTTCTCACCTCGGCATAACAGATGACACAACTTGTTAATCTATCCATGAAGTCATCCCAACAAACCAATGCAATTCCACATCAGAATTCTAGAAGCAACAAAATACTCCACAATTTCCGTCATCATGCAACATCGTCAAATTAGATATACTACACCCCATATCTCAGATTCAATTTCTGAAACAAACTAGAGTAATCTGAGACAAACTCATGAGTTAAAATAGCAACAAACTAAAGTGTATTACTTCAGGGCCATACTATAAATAGAAGGTTCTCACCCTATGTATGATTTACATACTTAACTCACTCATTTTCTACCTACTATATAACTTACTTTAGCATTTGTCTTTTGCAAGTACACCCCCCATTTAGAGATGCAACGTACAACCAACGACAAAGAGTACAAGCGCTTGATGTGAAAAGAATACCACATGTTGAGGCGGTTCACCTTGTAAGTTCACACAAGATCATCGACGTCCACTAACGGGTCTCGATAAAATATACTTAGATCTCCAGATCCCAACAAATATGGTGATTACAAGAAGCCAAGCTTTAACAAGAGCCCGCACAAGGTGAATGAGATCATTAGAATCGTAACGAGGAACCAGACGTCAAAACTTGACTTTGGAAAATCAAGACAACGAGGACTTAAATTTATCCCGAACATGTACCCTGACATAGGAAGGGTGATAAGTGCAAAATTATTGTTATTTTTCATATAACTTATCGATTAATGTTACAAATAATTCAATACAAAAACCCTCAATTATATATCGTTTATATCACAAAACAATGTCATAAAGCTATTACGTCTGTTTCCCGCATTTTTTTTAGGTTTTGGACATGACTACATTAATGTGGAACAAAGTGAGGCAAGCAAACACGACAGAAGTCAAGCTAGAGCATCCGAAAGACATTTGAGGAAAAGACCGATTCACCAGGCGAGCTGATCAAATTAGAAGCGAGTCAAAACAAAGAGTTCCACAAGGAAATGCCAAAGGTGATTTGCTAGGCCAGTTTCGGCCCCTTAAGTGAACTAAAGTGGTTTAAGGAATATCTGAAGAAAATTGGCTTTTCCCAAACAAGGAAGAAATCTGAATTCTCTAGGCAAGCCTTGCTTCTCCTAGAGAACTTAGAATTACATAACCTTTATAAATAGAGATGCAACTCATTTCTTAAATACCTAATTACTTATAACTCAAAAAGAGAGAGAGACCAGCGGGAGTGATCCACAATAGGAGGGCAAGGAAGCTTTCGAGCTTGTTGATGGTCTCCAACATCTATCAACCTTCTTTTGTTAGTTATACATCTCACATGTAACTAAAATTTCTTTTGTGTTTGGATTGGATGTAAATAGTTAGAAATCTATGTCGTATGCTTAATCTAGGTGGTTGTCTATGATATATGCATTCAATATAATCTTTAGTTTAAATCTGTTTTTAATGCTTTGCAAACAATGTTGTGTTCCACAATTGATATTTTCATTTAGTTTAAGCCTTAGTTGGCCTTACTATCTAAGGAACATGGTTTAAATTACGTACATCTTCTATCACGTTAGAGATATCGGGCATGCCTATATTCATGTATAACTATCAACGCTTATGCCATTGAAATATTCGACTATTTTGCCACAGATGCATTAGAAGTCTGTTGGTTCAATTGATCTCGCATGGTTAACTAGAGATGGAGACGTATGCTGAGGGATATGTGAAGTTATATTTGAAGCATAAAATGTATATGATCAATTAAGAGTGAAAATAAGAGATATAACTATTGAAATCTGATCCCAACATAAATTTCTCTATCTTGGCTAGTTTACTTTTAATCACGTCAACAAAACACTTTTATAAAACCTGTTTAGAAATTATGTCCATGCGAACGAAGTTGAGCTAATCGCGGTCTCTGTAGTTCAAAAATTTATTTTTTATAAAACTGGTATAATACTTATATTATTATTATTATGCGAAGATAAGAAAAATCCTCTTTATCAAAGGGTGAAGTTGAAGGATCCAAATATCGTGGCACTCCTCCACATCAACCACGCAATTACATACCTCACATACCAGAAAACATTGCGAATGGGATAGATGACCATGTAAAGAAATTTCTTTCTTTTGGTGGTTGTCTGGTTCTCCGAAAGTCTGTCTTGTCTTCCTTGCCTGTCTATGCTCTTTGTTTCTTCAAAGCTTTGTCAGGTATAACCTCTTCTATTGAATCTTTATTGATTAAATTTTTTGGGGAGAGGATATTAGGAAAACTTCTTAGATTGGATGGAATAATATTTGTTTAAGGAAAATTAAGATTTAGCGGTTAGATGTATGAGGAATTTTAATCTTGCTTTGTTAGGGAAATGATGCTGGAGGATGTTGGTGTCATAAAAAAAAAAAGAATTTATATTTTTAGTTTTAATCAAAATCAAAATTTTATAAGAAACACCGTTCATAATTTATATGTCATCACCCGTACTTCGACCATCGTCATTTAATAATTTTTTTTTACTATAATTCATTTTTTTAACTGTAATTTATTTTGACTACCACCAACAACAATTACTCTGACCACAGTTGATAACCATTTAATCCACCTTTTATCGTCAATCTGACCACCATCGACTATCATACTAAAAGCTACGAAAAGAGTTTAAATTAAAATTTAAAAGTTCGCTTATGTTAAGCATACACCATAAGATTGTGTAGACTTATAAGTTCGCTTCTGTGAAACTTAAAACTTAATTAGGATGTTACAAGATTGATTATTTTGAATATATTTACATTCTCCTGCTTTGCCCAAATTTGAGGAAACCACCACATAGCTATGAAACACAACATTAATGTATCAAATCTTATCCACATGAATACATAACTACTAATACAATTTTTTTTATTAAAGAAACTGCTTTTTTATTTGGTATTCGGAATTCAAACCCCGAACCTTTCACGTATTATACATTATCCCGACCAATTGAGCTAAACTCACGAGAACGAAGAAACTACTTTAATACAATAGAATACTAACTATGAGTTATGACGGTCATGTATTATTTTCTAATCACACACTTCCATCCATATACCATAGACACCAATGTCCTGTTATACAGGGTATTTAGTCCTCGCATAAATTTCCATTATGGTCATGTAAGTGTTTCTAGAACATTTCTGTTATACTCAAGCAAAAGTATATGTATAATAACTAGAAACATTTATCAAGATTCATAAATGCATAAAGAGCTCAGTGTATAAACATTATAAATCACATTACTCAAGAGGATAAACAAACTCGTTATATGTACATGTTCCTTAAATGTTTATTGTTGTAACCCCTTAGTCAGCGGATCAATCAATCATAATCTATTTTAATAGGGAAATGCTTAATCTCACGAAAATATTTTCACGAGAAATACACGAATTGCATTTTTTTATAACTAGACAAAACAAGATGCTTCAACCACTATCCATTGCAATAGAGAAAATGTTTGGGTAATGATAATCATGGTTTACCGTAAAAAATACAAATAAAAATTAGTTTAAAAGATTATGCATTTTTGTTTGCCTAAGAGAGAGTAAGTTTGGGGTAGACCACTAAGGCCCCGTTTGGTTTGAGCTTATGAAAAATAGCTTATGTGAATAAATAAGCTTTTATTTTAATTTATAAACTCTCACTAACGAAAATTGTATCTTCATAAACGGGTTTTTCATAAACTACCTTAAAAACTTATAAATAATACATAAAAACTTATTTATTTGCATAAACTGTTTTATATAAGCTCTAAAATAAATTAATCCAAACGGGCCCTAAGTCTGTTGCATGAGGGACAAAATAAAAGTGAATATGTGATAGAAGGTTACTTTTTGAATATGCAGTGATTGATTTGAATATGTGATAGAAGGTTATTTTTTGAATTTGCAGTGATTGATTTTCATTTTAATGGTATTTGAATGGTTGAAAACTATGAGATATATGTAATTTGTGATTTATTCTTAAGTATTTAATCGTGATATATAGTGCTGATAGAGCAAAGATGGACTCATACTTAAGAGACCTAATTTACCTAAAGATTTGGTCATAAATAATCTAAATCACTTCTACATCTCACTTGAATCATGCTTACATAGTGTTTTTACTTTGATATGGGAGTGTCTTTGCATATACAACACCTCACTTTTAAAAACAAAACATACAAGAAAAAAAAATGAAGATTGCACTACCAGATATGGAGTTCACGTAACCCGCTCACGTGATCAACACCTTGTGTTTATACAAAAATAATCCAAATGTTGGACTTATAAGTAAATAAAGTTCTTTTTTTAGTTGTGTTATTTTAACATGTAAATTTGACTATAATTTAGATGATTAATACATTTCAAATACATGGTTAGTGAATATAACAATGCATCACAATTCATTAATCGTGAAAAACGTACAAATACATAATTTTCATGTTACCGAATGATCAATTTTATACCTAAAAGTCATGAATATTGCTAACATACAATTTGCAGGTAACATGAAAATTGTGATTCATAAGGTTGTTGGGAGTTCAGTGCAGCGCTATGAGCAACAACGTATTCATAAGATGGTGGTGATCTACAGGAATGTTGACCCACTAAAATATTATTATTTAAAAATTATTATAAGCAAAAATTCATAAAAAAAATGCATTAATGTAAAATAATTCAAATTATGTATAATTTATTCTTTAAATTTTTTATTGATGATTGCTGCACTAATGATTATTTTACATATGTTTTATGTGAGATTTGGACAATGTATCTCGAAGTTACAAAGTCAAATTCTTACTACTAAACTGACATCTCTTAGACTTTTTTTTTTTTTTTTTTTTTTTTTTTTTGACAAAATCTCTTAGACTTATTCATTCTATTTTGATAACACATAAATATTATACCGCACACTTTAACTTTGACAGCGAATTACTAATCAAACAAAAATCATTAATTATAAAATTTATTTATATTTTATTTCTTGATGAGAAGATTTTTATTTAAGTAATATGATAATTGTATAATTTTACTAATTTCACAACAAGCACGGATTTTTGATTCTGGATACTTAAAATATATTTATTTTATTCTATATGTGTTAATAATCTTATTAAATTCAGTTAATTTAATCTGTATGTGCATCTATTAATTTATGAGTATTTAAAATATGATTTATTTTATTCTATTCTTGTATCCATTAAACTATTTGTCTCGTATTGATCCTTGCAACGCTGGATAAATACACCAGGTAATGTTTAAATCATAATAGTTAAGTGGATAAGCATTCATTTAGATCACAACCATCCATTAGTATTCATTTAAATTAAATCCAATGGTCCTATTAATGTTGTACAAATAAAAAATGAAGCAGTGTGCCTGACCTATACATGTCTCGCACCAGAGACAACACCCAAAGATTGAACATATTTATCGTTGTTGTGAGACTTCTATTATTATTAATCAAATACCAACAATTTTAACATCGTGCTCAATTAAATTAAGTGAACGGTAAATGAATTGCAAAATTTTGTTACGTTCCTTAACATTTGTGTTAAATGCACAAGTTAACATGATATTTTTCTAATTATTCATCGAACATAATTAAATATCTTAAAAAATTAAATTATTTTCAAAATTGTTGTAAATCTATATGTGTCCAGACACGATTTATGTTTCATCTCTAATACTAGATAACCTGTTTTAGTCTCACACACAAAAAATGATCGGTAACTAGTTTGGCATATAGAAAAAAAAAATAGAGGGCAAAAATATAATCTGGTAAGATTTATGGTCTTAGGTTTTAAAGACGAGAAAAGCGGGAGTGTAGAATAAAAGGAAGAAAGAGTGACCACATACTACAGAGTTGAGCAGAACAGAACAGAATGTGAGAAACTCTTGACAATATTGAGAAAAAAACAAATCAAAAGAGAGTGAAAGAAAATGACAAGAGAGATGGAAGTAAAAGATGAAAAGCTTGAGAAACAAATCCAAAAACAAATAGGGTGCATGGCAGGTTTCTTTCACATCTTCGATCGCCACCCATACTCCGTTAAAAGACTCCCTTCTTCAATATCAACGGTATCAATTCATTCAATCATATCATATCATACTTTCACTCTCATACTTCATCCTCGTTTTAACTTATATTTTTACAGGAACCGGAAACATCAACACCTCAACCAGAAGGAACGAAATCTCCATGGAAATTCACCAGAGAAGCTCCAAGACTATCGTTGGATAGCAGAGCTATTGTAGATGCAAAAGGAACAATCACAATCCAGGAAGAAAAACGAAGACGTTCAACTTCCACCAGCGTCGTTGCAAAACTCATGGGTCTTGAAGACTCTGACCCAAACCCTAAGCTTCTAAGATCTGCTTCTGAATCAACTGTTCATAGAGATCTATCTCAACAGTATCGTTTCTTTGACACTACAAATTTCCAGTTAAAGCAATTCGACAGTGTTATAGATCTAAATGAGAAGAAAACAGAACCAGTAATAAAACAAAAGAAATGTTTCTATGATTCTGCTGATTTTTTCCCTGGTCCGAAACAGAGTGGTACTGTTTCAGTTCAAGGTGAGATTGAGAAAAGATTGAAGATGCGTGGGATTCATGAACCTTCTAAAGATCTTGATACACTGAAACAAATCCTTGAAGCGTTGAAGTTGAAAGGACTATTACATTCTAAGAAATCAATGAATGTAACAAATCAAAGAAACTTTGTTATTGAGAATGTGAATGATTCTCATTCTTCCATTGTGGTTATGAAGCCAGGAAGATCAATTAATCGAACCGGTTGGATCGGAAATGATTCTCCACCACCGGTCTCCACTTTCCGGTCTAAACCGGAGGTTAGAAATAGAACCAACGTAAACTCACCCACGCGCAGTCCCAATCGCGTGAGGAAGATTCATTCTTCGAGGAGTGAACCGAACCGGCAATCACCGAACCAGTCGCCGAGAATGAGAAAAGTTGCCACTTACCAAAAAGAGAAAGCCTCGGTGGAAGATGAATCATCAAGTACCTCCTCACATACCGATAAAGAGGTTTGTATATTTTATTAATTTTTCATATCTTAAATCGATTAGATCACGATAGTTAGTAAATTAATTAATGGGATTTATTTATTTACGGTGCAGAGGTTTAACGAGCAATACAGAGAAGGGAAAGAATTGTTGAAGAGGTGTGATAAATTACTAAACAGTATAGCTGAGTTAGAACAACCGAGTCCAGTATCGGTTCTAGACTCGTCGTTTTACAAAGACGACTCGTCGTGTTCAGCGTCTCCAGTAGTAATGAAACGAAGCATTGAATATAAAGGTAAATAGTAGTAATGTATTTTGTTGGTACACAGACACATATGTCGTAATCGTTGCTTGTTTGGCATTGCTTTAGTTAGCTTTAGGTTGTGGTTTTTAATAATATTGGCGGTGATGTCATTGATAGATAAGTTTGGGCTACGCGTATTTACTAGGTCTTTTTAAGATTCAAACTGTTCTTTCCTTTCCTTGGTAACATTTGGTTTTTTTGTTGCTTGGGTAAATGGTGAATTTTTACTTACTTCACTTTGGGAGGAGAAATTAGAATTTTCTTTGTTTCACACTAGTAATAGTGGAGTGGCAGTGGTAGTGATAGAAATTTGCATCTTATTCTATCTTACGTGGACCAATGATTTGATACTAGGGAAGTGGAGTTGGTTGGTTCATTGACTACGTCAGAAAGTATACTTGTACGATCACGTGGGAGTGATGCCATTTTCTGCCTTTCAATTTCGATAGTGGTGTTTGTGTTGTGTCCCCGTGAAAATATGATCAAAATGATAGTTGTACAACCATGACAACTTTTAGATAATTTCTCTCCTAACATTCTTATTATTTCTCTTCTTTTTTCTCTCTCCATTTTTTTTGACCAATAAAAAAAGAGAAAAGTAAAGTTGTCATCAATTGAATGTACAAATATCACTGCTCAAATATTATTACCTCTACATACTGCACTTTGGAAGTGTAATTAAAAAGGAGTAAAAGATCATTTTTTAATCCTTCAAAGTGACAAGTCGGTGGATATAGTTTCTTAATAGACAAAATATTTTATTTTAATTTTTTTTCCTTTAAAGAAATCTTTTGATTTTTGTAAATTGGTAAATAGACTATAGACTAATTTGCCCATAAAATTTAGATATCATGGGGTCTAATTTGTTAATAATTAATCCCTATATTATTGTAATAATCATCTACAAATTTTGTTTCTAAGATGACGTAAATTTTATAAGCTAATTAGTATTTTTTTTCAGTTGACAATAATGTGGGTTCTACGTAGAATGTGACATGTTTATTTGCCTAACCTCTAATGAACTTTGGTAAAACTGCAGATCTAGGAGCTGAGTCAGAAGATGATGGGTGGTGTGCAGCTTTGTGTTACAGTGAAGCAAAGTCAGAAGAAGATAACGATTTTGTATATGTTTCAGAAGTACTTCGTGCTTCTAATTATTTACCCGAAGACAAGGACATGTTCCTCTTACTAGAACAGCAACAGTACCTCAAAGGAAACGACACTTCCAAAGTTTCCACTCTTCAAAGACTGTTAATTTTCGACACAATTCATGAGATCCTTAACGGTAAACGCCACTTGCCACCGTGGAAGTTAGAGAACGCGCCGACGTTACATGGTATTTGGTCGGAATTTCAGAGGGTCCGAGAGAGGGAAGAGTCAGAGGACATGTTTGAAGTCATATGTGGGATTTTGAGGAAGGACATGAATGTAGAGAATGAATGGAGTGAATGTCATGTGGAAATTGGAGATGTAGTGTTGGACATCGAACGGTTCATATTCAAAGATCTTATATGCGAAACCATTAGAAACTTAGCCTTGTGTAAGGTACCACGCAACAAAGTTTCAATGCTTCGTAGGAAGTTAGAGTTTTAAAATTAGGACATAACAAGAAGGGAAAAAACATAAGCAAAGTGAAAAAAGAAGGGAGGGGTTTTCTTTTGTTTTGGTTGCTTACTTTTTCCTTATCTTTACTAGTTCCATAGTTTACTCACTACTTTCTAATGTATGTTTTTTTAATAGTGGAATCAGGAGTTTTAAACCTGAAATCCAGGCATGTTTAACGATGACAACTTTTGCTTTATTAATATAGGTGATTAATTTTTGTGGAAAGTTGTTAGATTTCAAACGTGATGTCCCAGCAAGCACGTGAAATGAAAATTGAAAAGGCTTTTTTTAGTCATTTTTGTTACCAACTCCTAATTAAATCCTAATCATCGAAATAAAAGGTAAGCTTAGTGGAGTTTTGTTGTGGAATGGGGTCAATAATGTTGATTGTTGAATATGGTTTAGGTTTTTTTTTCTCTATGTGACAAACGAATGGAGGTCCCACACCATATTAATGGAGATATGGAGTAGCCATGCAAATTAATTGGCACAATTAGGCTTCAACACTTTTGGACTATACTAGTTCTAGCCTAGGGCTGCCACTTTAAGAAACAGAATATTGAATCGTTGTGACTTGTGTGCTTAATTTGTGAAATGGTAAAAATTGAAATTTTGAGATGTTTACTTTTACAATGATTGTTTGATTTTGACAACTTTAACTTGTATTCTGGTCGCATTTTAAAGTTCTTGTACTATTTTGTTAAGTGAGGTATTTTTCTTCAGCAGATTTTGTTTAACAAATATGCATGTACACATATAATGAAACTGGTGAATACAATAGAAGAAGCTATGGTTTTTTAATTAAAAAAGTAAAATAAAAAGCGATGTTTAATTTGGACATACTAGTATGTTGTAAAATACAAAAAGGTTACGTTTGGATTTCATTGTAAAATGCAAGACATAACTCTTTACCACAAATAGTCTAACCATAGTGGAATCGTCAAGGAACAAGTAAAACTAAGAGGGGCAAAACCCAACATACAAGTCAATGCAATAATAGTTAATGTCTTGTTGCACAAGCAGGAAAGTATTACTTTTTTTTGTTACACGAAAGTAGTAGTTACTTTGGAAAAATAAGACATGACCTAAACATTTTCAAAAGATGAAAAGACTAAGCTTTGTTTGTTTTGGCGATAGATTCTAACTAAACGGATGTATGCCATGAAGCTATGCATGTGTTTGGTTACTCGGTGGGTCACCGTTATCTTACGTTTGCGACTCTTTTCACTGTGAAATTGTAAAGCTATTATTTGTAGCTTCTCTGTCAACGTGACTTTGTACCGTAATTTCTTCATTCACCAAATATAAAACTCTTAGCATCTGAATTTTCACATTGGATTTGCCTTAAAATGCGAGAAAGATCAAATGACTGGCCAAACCAAACGCATTATAAAGCTATTTGCTCCCGAAAAAAACAAAAATGAAAAGTATTTGCTATCTTGAGTTACCCACACATGAAGCTTGCTTATCTAAAAACAATAAGGATGACAAAAGTGAGATTATAAAATCTCATTGACTTTCCTTAGATGTTTGGTTAGAGGGGAGAGGAGAGGAGAGATCGTTTTAAATTTGAGGTGTTGGGATCAATTATTTAGAGGAGAGGAAGGGAGGATAGTCCATCCTAATCCAATTTTAATCATTTTACAATCATCTGTTTAAAATGACATTGATGATTATTTTTTAATCATCTTTAAGATAATTCGAATTTTAATTTTCGGACGCCAATCTTTGGAATGTTTATCCATTTAATTAACCAAAATGACAAAAATATATCAATGGCTGGCTTTAATAGATGAGATTAAACTCCCGCAAACTTAATCTACCAATAATGAAATTGTTGCCGAAAGAGATGTTCACTTTTTGTGTCTAGCCATGTCTTGAATAATAACTCCAATGAGAATATATGAGGAATAAAAATAACAATGAAAAAAAAAATGGAGGAAGTAAAAACTGAACCATAGCCGCATAATTGGTTCCTTCTCTTAATTAGGAGTAATTCCTAACTACATTAACTACTTGATGGCAACTTCTCATCCGATCCAACCTTTCTCATTGATTCTTACATATGAATATAGAATGAGAACAAGCAATTGTTGCAGGCCAAATAATTCACATCGTTCTTCTTGCTACATTTATTTCCTCAATTATAGTAAGGAAAAAGATTTGTAATAATTTACATCGTTCTTCTTGCTACATTTATTTCCTCAATTATAGTAAGAAAAAAGATTTGTAGACACCTTTTTTTATACACCTCTCATGTACACGTTGTGTCAAGGATATTTTAGTAATTTCACATCACATCAACACCCTTTTCATCTCTTCTTTTAATGTTTTTGCCACATGTCACAAATGTGTGTGGGTGTAAAAAAGCGTATGCCGCCTAAGGTGGTTCATGTATAAGAACTCTTATACTAATACGATAGATACAACTTGAGGCTTTGGCTACGGTACGAGAGCTGCATGGGTCATTTACCCATGCATGGCCTTAATTTCTTTTTTTGTTTGGTTGCAAAATGAATTTGACCCATTAGATATATTTTTAATCTAGTGAATGGTTGTGATCTCTTTAAATTGTGACCTGCTAACATTTTATTATTTAAACATATATATTGATTTTAAAAAATACAATTGAATTTAAAATTAGATTTAATAAAAGGTTGTTTTCAGTATTGTTGAAAAAATTGTGAAAATCCCAAGATCGGTTCTAGAAACATTACAATGGATTTTGAGTTTTTGGTTACAATTGATAAAACATTAAAATGATTTTTTTTTTGATAATTTTCATTAAATCTTTAAAACTAAATTTCATTTTAATTAAATTCAATTGTAGTCCCCTTTACCATGAAAGAATATTTTTAATATAGTATTTTTTGAAATTTGTACTAATAGGATTTGTGTTTGAATTCACAAAATAAAAACAGATAAAGGACATTTCACGTTTTTGTTCATCGAAATTTAGGGTGGGCATGCTTAATAATGTGCTTGCTTAATTCTAGGGTTAAGTTTTTGTATTATAATTTAGTTTTGGTGAAAGAGAATTTAAATTATAGGCTAACTTATAATCAATCCGACCGTTGAATATGATCAAATTGGAATAAAAACAAAGTAGAAAATGTAATTTCGACATTAAAATTTTCGGTATAAGTCAATCCGTAAAACCATCCCTTCAGAAATCTAATCACATTTCTACGACGATCAAAACGAACTCAACAAACTAACAATATCAAATATAATTAATGTGACCTTTGAATATGATCTAATTAGACTAAGAACGAAGTAGGAATTGAAATTGCAGTAATTAAAATCTTCGGCATAAATTTATGACTATCCGTTCTATGATAATCCTACAATTACTTACTCTTGTTTGATGAGAATTCTTTCAAAACCTCACTATCTATTCTTATGCGAGAATCTTACTAATACCGACTATTCGTTTCATGAGAATCCTACAACTACTTACTTCCGTTTTATGAAAATTCTACCAAGACCAACTTGCGTTTTATGAAAATCATACTAAGACGAAGTTACGTCTTATGAGAACCTTATTCAAATTGCATAAAATTAAAATATAATTGATAATGTTCCAAATTTTTCTTTATGCAGTTTTTTTCATTCAATTATAACTACCCATATTATATGATAGTCAAGTCATAATAATTTGTCACTTCTTTTTGACACAAAAAAATGATTGATTATTATGACTTGAATATCATATAATATGGACAGAGGGTCTTCCAATTATGTTACATACGTGATTAATATGAAATTAAATATATACAAACTGTATATTATTTGAGGACAAAATAATGATCATTTAATTATATTTCATTCGTTTTTATATCTAAGCATCTTTTGGACTAAAAAATGTCTCTAAATATAAAAATCTTTTCAAATTACTAAATGCATTTTTTTTTAAATATACCTCTAACTAATTAACACTACTAACATATCTTAAAATATGAAGAGTCAAATTTAATACACATACAAATAAATAACAATTTGGTAATATTAACACAGAAAATAAACTTTGAATAAATTGCACTAACAATTTATTATTCTTTTCTTGGTGCGTATTTATTATTTGGACTTCTAAATAAATATCTTAAAGACACTTAGTATTTTTTGTTTATTAAGTGCTTCGAATGAGTTAACATGTTCAAAGAGGTCGTACATAGGACAATTAATGAAAAAGTGGCTTTTATAATTGTTTAATAGCTATCAACAGGCTCCAACAGGTAGTGCACACAGTAAAGCAACATACCAACTTCGGTAATCCACGTCTCGCATGGTGCGAGACCCATCAACATAGCTCACGCTAGACAGAGCCACAACTTGAAGTCATACATTTTTGCATTATACTTTTTGTGCAACCTCAAGTTCTTGACCGCGAAATATGCACAATATAATTATGATTACGAAACAAAGGTTCAGTATTGGTGGGGTTTTGGATTGGATGGGACTTAAGAGCTACCTTATCATAGCAACAACATGTAGCAGCCTTAAAGGTAAGATGAGCCTTGACTTTGCCCTTTTCTTTTAGGAAATTTCTTTTTCCATCCCTCACGTGCATCCTATTTAAAATATAAAATTGAAAAAAATATAAGGGTTTATCTGGGTGTTTTGACGTGTTTGGAAGATTTTAGAAGGCATTTAACATATTTTAGATTATAAAATTTGAAATCTCCAAAACGTGTGAAAAACTAATATGACGAAAAAAGTAATAGACTTTCACTTATCTCATTCCTATCAGGCCTATTGGCCCATCAATTTCAACTTGCATAAACCTTTGAGAGTTGCTCTTCCTCCTTTTGGTTTTGCTTATTCCCCTTTGCTTTTGTGCCTACGTGAGTCAACTCACGTTGAAAAATGTTGAATGTGAGTTAACTCATGTTGAACATTTTTAAGAGGAACGAGCAAAACCAAAAGAGAGAAAAGCAATTCTCTAAACGTTTTTGCCCGTGGGTAGGCCCATCAAATTCAAACAATTAAGGTCTTCTGTCTACTTTCATTCTTTCATTCCTCAACTTGATCCTCATTTGGTAGGTTTATGGGACTTAATTCTTCATGGACAAGAGAGATGCACTTTAGAAAAGAAAGCTTAAAATTACAACCATCTTAGTAGAAGCACATCAAGTGTGATCCACGTGACAAACCATTTTTTTTGCAGCCATACACTATGGCTTCATATCACAAATTTTAATAGTTGATGTTATCCCTTCATAGTCGTAGTGTGCACAAACATAGCATATCAATGCATAATGTGCATGAGACATCGAGTGAAATGGCAGAGGCACATGCCTCTACCCAAGTTCTTATCAAATCGGGCCATTCCTACACTTCACTGTTTGTAAAGACTATGATGGCTTGGCTATGCAGGGCTAGCTTGTCTCCTTTGGGGGCCCTTTGCCATATGATATGTGAACTTGTCACTTGTCAGTATGAACTAGTAATAATTGAACGAAGCTTCAGGAACTTGTTCCTTTCTTTCTTTCTTTTTACTTCTTTCTACATATTGTTTGTCAGTGCTGAATTTTTGTATCAATTGAGCTGTTTATAACATAGTTTAGGAAATACTATAAGGCAGTATTTGATGAAAATGAAAATTGATCATAAAATATAGAAAACAAAACAGATGTAATTATTTTTCTCTTTTTTATAAAAAGAAATTTATATAAGTTACGTCTCCCAGCTCACCAGTATAGTTATAGACCTCAAGACTAATGATGTAATTATCAAAGTTTCACCACTGATATTTTACTCGTGCTTTAAATTAATTAATAAAAATAAAAATAGAAAATCATTCTTCATTCCCTCGACAAGTCAGAAGAAACATCTTGAAAGTCCTAATATTCTAATTTACCTTACGTTTCCAAATATCCTTATTTATTAATTTTAAAATTAAATATGCAATTCGTCCCAGTAATTTGGGTGCATTTTGATTATTATCCTTGTAAAAAAAAATTAAAAACATTCCTGTAAAAAAAAATTGTTTTAAAAAGGTCCCCGACCCCACTATTCAGTTGAAGTGGTATGGTTTTGGCCACGTGACAGTTGTTGACTGTGCAATTTTTGCCACGTGGCGCTGACGAGGCATGCCACATAATTAATTTTTGTTTTTTTTTCAAAATTTTGAAAATAAATTTAAAAATAGGAAAAAAAACTGAAAATTAAATTTTCGATTTTTAATTAATTTTTTATTTTTTAAAAAAATTCTGAAAATTCTTTTTTTAAAATTTAAAAAATCTGAAAATAAATTTAAAAATCATAAAAAAATTAAAAAAACTGAATTAAATTTTCGAAAATTCATTTTTTTTTAATTTGAAAATTATGTATTACATTTTTTTTGATGGAATGAGATGGCATGGTTTTGACCACGTGGCAGTTGCTGACTGTGCAACTTTTGCCACGTGGCGTGCCACCTAATATTAAATTTTAAAAATTCTTACTCATTTTTTTCGAAAATAATGACAAATATATTTTCAAAAGTTATAAATTTATAATTTTCAAAAATAAATTATAAATTTAAAACCATGCCAAATCAGCTGAATCAGCAACTGCCACGTGGCAGTTGCACAGTCAGCAACTGCCACGTGGACAAAACCATGCCAAATCAGCTGAATAGTTGGGTCAGGGACCTTTTTCAAACAAATTTTTTTTTACAGGGATGTATTTCAAAAATTTTTTTTTACAGGGACGAAAATCAAAACTGGCCCAAATTACAGGGACGATTATCATATTTAAGCCTAATTTTTAATAATATTTTGCATTCATGCGACAATAAATCTAATAGTTATTTTAAAGTTGTTGTTTCAATCACGATGTATAAATATGTGTGTAATGTGAGTGCAGGGCGGGGCGGGTAGCACTTGGGTGTTATTGGTCTTTGGTGGTACTATTGATATCATTATTTTTATCTTCTCTCATCTAAATAATTTATTTTAATAATCTATTTACCATTCTCTCTCGTTTAAAATGAAAAATGAACTAATGGTACCAATGACACCAAAAGTCAATGACACCCAAGTATTTCCCGTGTAGGGCACGGTGGGTAATAAGGTAGATATACTTGCCATAGTGCAATTTCTTACCTTACTCATCGTAAATATTAATTGCGGATATTCAATGAAAATGTCACGGAGTTCAATTGTTATTCTTACTAGTATGGAGCCCATGCCAAGCACGGGTAAATAAACCACTATTAAGAAAAGAATTTAGTTTTAGAGATTAATATGCATACATTGACTGTGTAAATTCTTTACATTCAGCTAAATCACGTCAAATATATTTTTTTACAATGTTTCATGAACTAACATAAAAAGTAATATTATCGTATAATTTGGTCGGACATCTGTAAAAGATATTTCTAGTATCGATGTATATAAATTAAATCTTTAGTTCTATGTTATAGATTAACAAAACTACTGTCAAGAATGAGATTAAAATACATTGACAAAATTATATATGATTTGATACTATGATTCATAAATCTATATTTTTATACAAATATAAAAAATTAATAAAATTAATAAAAAGGTCACAGTCCATTGTTAGAGTCATTTTAGTCGTATTGTGACGAACTCAACTTTGAATCCTGTCCTAAGATAGGTAGACTATTTTTTTTCTTCATATTTTCTTACTTGTGAAAAGTTTATTCATGTGTCTATGGTTTTAAATATTAATCATACTTAAAAAATATTGATCTTTTTTAAATAAAAATATCTTAATTATATTTTAAAAAAGGTATTCATAAATATTCATCCCCGTGTATAAAATTTTATTTATATAAAAACAAAATATCATTGCTAATTTTTAAATAAAAAGGTGTTAAAATTTTATTTCTACTAAAATATCAATTCATAGTAATTAAGATGATAATATTACTTCATATAAAAGGTTCAAGAGTATTTTATAAAGTATTTGTTGCAAGTCGAGTCTAGTTGATTAGTTGATTGGTGGGATAACATATATTCAAATATTTCATGCATTAGTAACCAATTTTTTTTTTTATTTCATGCTTTTGAACCTTTCATGCTTCCTTAGGGTCCAATCGGTTAAATAGAGATGAGAGATTTTAATAGAGGGAATGTATGAGAGATATTTTAATTCAATATATGTTTAGTTTAAAAGGGGGGCGATGAGAGAATGAAATGAGGTGAGAGAATCTTAACTAAATACATGTTTGGATTCATAAGAGTGGAGGAAATTTTTAAAACTAAATTACTTTTTATCCTTAAAGTCTTTAATTTTAATCTGACTCCTCTTCTCCAACGTTTCTACCTTGCTCGTTTCATCTCTTATCTAATTGTCCACCACTCTCCACTATGTCGCCTGCTCTCTCTCTCGCTCTCTCTCTCTCTCTCTCTCTCTCTCTCTCTCTCTCTCTCTATATATATATATATATATATATATCCACCACTCGCCTCTGACATGACCCTGTCTCTCTTCCTTCTCTCCCTTTTATCCTGTTTCTCTCCCATTGCACACTGCCACCCTTTCAACTTCTTTTGATCATGTTACCTTTTTTCTTGTTCCTGAAGGTTTCCAAAACATGCACTTTAATTTTGCTCCTATTTCAATCATCCAAGTTCTACTTAATATGAAATCACAAATTGATCATCCTAGTTTGACAATACAATTAACTAAAACGTGTTATGCTCTCTTCAATTGTGTACGGCTTCTCCAATTTGAGCAAGTTCTAAAACAATTGGTACGGACAACATGATTTTCTGATATGTACCAAAATAAAGGCGGCTAATAATAAGAATAAAAATAAAGGGTGTCTAATAAGGACCAAAATAGTTTACCCATGAACCATTATCTAAAAGGTCCGTATTACATGTACCTAAAATGGTGTAAAATAGTAATTATCATGTTACAAACCAAAATGAGTGTGCAATATCGATTATTAAAAATTTACATTAGCCGGCCATTATTAAAAGAAGTTATTACCAATATTAAATACCAATAAACAATCATATAAATAGCGATGGAAGCTATTGATGCGATAATTGTCTTTTTTTTTCTTCGAAAATTGCTCTAAAAGAAATGTTGATGAGAGCTATAGATGTTACCCAAAAATCATCAGAATCAATTTAATCATTAATTTTTGTAATTTTTTTAAATATTTTTAAATATTAAATATATCCACTAATATTAAAAAAGACAACAATTAAAAAAAAGGATAGAAAAGTCTTTTAAATAAATGAATTAGTTTAAATTAAATTGGCTTAAGTCAGACACACAAGTAAATAGAAACTTTTGTTTTAATTTCTATGTATGAAAACATCTTGAATCGGTTTACATTGAAATGATGTCCTAAACTTATTCCTAATTTATTACTTTCCGTTCAAAATAATCGACTATGACTACACAATTTTTTTTTATAAAAACTTACTCACTAATTTTGATTGCTTGACCATGTCCTTGGGCACTCTTTATCATTCTTCTGATTATAATTACTCATATCATTAATGAAAAATGGTTAAATATGTTTTTGATCCCTACATTTTGTCCTTCTTTGATAAATAGTCCTTACATTTCAATAAATGTTTTTAAAATCCCTACATTTTTCCTCCGTCAGCACAAATAGTCCCTGCTGTCAAATAATTAACGAGAAGCTGACGTGGCAGCCAGTGGATCCCTTTTTTTTATGGGTTGAATATGTTTTTGGTCCTTAGATTTTGCGTGACTTTGAAGAATTGTCCTTATATTTCAATAAATGTTTTTAAAATCCCTACATTTTTCCATCGTTAACAAAATTGGTCACTATCGTCCATTTTCGCTAACCGGACAAACAGAACATGCCACACAGATGCCACCAAAGATATTTTAGTAATTTCTAATAAAGTGTGGGGCATAATTGATTTTTCAGCTAAACCTTCTCTCTCATCTTCATCCTCTCTCCGCGTTTTCTCTATTTCTCCCCAACCACCATCAGCCTCACACACTCATTCTCAACCACCACCATCCTCTCCATCATCAATTTGCTCAGATATGTTCTCTCTCTTGTCACTGTCAGCGACATCCTCTTCTCCCTCACGCTGTCAGGGAACCATTCAAACTGCTAGTGACAATGACAGACCAGATCGGAGTTAAAGTTGGAATTTTTGTGAGTAAAGTTTTAGGTAAAGGTGAATTAGGCCCATGCACTTTATTGAAAATTACTAAAATGTCCTGGGTGGCATCTATGTGGCATTTTTCGTTTGTCCGGTCAGTGAAAATAGACGACAGGGACAAATTTTGTTAACGGTGGAAAAATGTAGGAATTTTAAAAACATTTATTGAAATGTAAGGACTATTTTTCAAAGTCACGCAAAATATAAGGACCAAAAACATATAACTCTTAAAAAAAATGGGGTCCACTAGCTGCCATGTCAACTTCTCGTTAATTATTTGACAGCAAGGACTATTTGTGTTAACGGAGGAAAAATGTAAGAATTTTAAAAACATTTATTAAAATGTAAGGACTATTTGTCAAAGAAGGACAAAATGTAGGGACCAAAAACATATTTAACCCAATCAAAAAAGTTTTAATTTTGAACCATAATTAAATCAATTGAATCAATAAAAATACAAACATATGTATATGAAAATCGTATATATAAGTATATAACATATTTACTTACATAAGTACGCTATGTTAATCCTAAGGCATGACAACCATGATCCTCTATCAATGGGATTCTAATTTATTGTGAATCAAAAGGAAAATAAATATAGAGTCAACTATCAAAGAATGAAAATATATACACATTAAATACAGAATTGTGCCGAACATAATTTCCTAACACCTAATTCATCTAGGTAACCGTGAATTGAGATAACGTATGTTGAATTCATGGGATTGAAAACTGCAGGTGAATTCATTGTGAGAAATACGTATCAAATTAATACGTAGATTGACCGGAAAAAAATTCAGTTGCTAGCCAGTGGGCATTTAGAATCATCCTTTGTTCCTGTGTTCTATCCTTCAGTAGGTTTAGTTCTTTTTATTTCTTCTGCATTCAATTTGAGATATCATTCAATTTGGGTCATTAGAGATGAACAAACTGACCGATTTTCAAAAAAATACCATATTTATTGAGTTCTTGGTGTTTATTATTGAATTAAGGAATTAAGAAACAAAAGGAGATTAAACTGAATATTCCTCATGGGTATTCATTGAATTGAAAGGATGTATGTTACAACATGTTTTAGGGAAGATAC
>Ga0228710_1000791_pt1 | contig 43747 bp, 25 predicted proteins | sample MedpolnodulmetaG_FD_177995 | JGI IMG/M metagenome (GOLD analysis project Ga0228710, IMG submission 177995) | Root nodule microbial communities from Medicago polymorpha collected in Santa Monica, California, United States - pink nodules | ecosystem: Host-associated > Plants > Roots > Nodule... | reverse complement strand
GAAATGGAATTAAATCGATTAATGTTTGATTAAGAAAGTAAACTAAAAAGTAACGGATCGCTTGATCTTGAATCAAGGTTTATTAAGAAGATGTTTTTTTGTGATTTTGGATTATGTGAATGTTTTTGGTGTTTTTAACTGATTAATAATTAAAACTAAAATTAAACTATCGGAGCAAGAAAATAAAAAGCGTCGGTACTTCGTGGCGATATTAGATCATCACACAGTCCGTTAACCTAAGCTAAAAAAAACGAGGTAAACACGCACGCACACATGCACCTTTAACTATTACACAAAAGCCTATGATACATGCTATGGTCTGCGGGAAAATAAAATGAATGACAAAAGGGATAAATATGCATGATTTATATTAAGCCTATATTTACATTTTAAAATCCATGCTATGAAATAAACGACCAAAGAAATAAACCTAAAGTGCAAAATGATAAAAATGCATGAAATATATTGAAGCTTACTATACAATCTAATAATTTAAGGATGCTTTAACAATAAAATAAAAATGCAAATGCGAACTAAACATAAGATGCATCGAAAAAAAATATAATAAGAGTAAAGATGCGTAAAAAGACAAATAAATAAACATGTTGCGAGTAAAACAAGAAAAAAAATACGAATGTAGGCGAAGGGGTGCAGACAGTAAATGGGGGGTGCAGAAAATAAAAAAAAAACAAAATTGGGCTTTGGGGTGAGAAGGCGCGCGTTGGGCCTGGGTCGGGCTCAGACCGGGTCGGGTCAGGAGGGGATATATAAGGGTGGTGAGACCCATCTTTCTCTCATTTCTCAAAATCTTTCTCTCTCTTCCCTTCTCAGACTCTCGGTTCTCTCTCTTCTCTCTCCTCCTTTCTTCATCTTCTCCGACGGGAGGTAAGGGTGGTCGGAGGTGGCGGCGCGGTGGCCGGCCACGACCGTAGGTGGCGGCACCGCCGCTGCAAACACCTCCTTTTTCTATTTTTTTTGCTTCTTTCGACTTCTTTCTTCCTACTCTATGCTTTTCCCGACCTAAAACCCCCACATACCAACGATATGGGTCTAGATCTAAACGAAAAGAGAAGGAAAAAGCTATACTTTCTCTTTGTTATTTTTGGTGCTGATTGTATGTTGGTTTGCGACTGATCTGAGTGGTTCACGTGTTGTGTTCGGTTTTGATGCTTGTTTGAAAATAGGTTCGGATTCTTGAGGTTTGGTTTCGTGCGTGTGTGTGCATGAAACGGTTGTGTTGTTACTGTTGGAACCGATTCGGATTTTTGTTTTCTGAAAGTGCTTCTGTGTTGCAGGTGTTGTAATCAGGAACTTGTGTATTGTGTTGTGAAATTTGTGGGCTGTTTTTTGTGTTCCTCTGGCCTCCTTTCTGGTTGTTTTGCAGGTCTTTTTATAAGGAAAGAGCCTTGGCCACCAAGGGTGTAAGGTAGCGCATGACAGACTGTATTGGGCTGGTTTGGACAAAAAATTTGGACATTAAAATAAAAATAAAAATAAAAGACCCCAAATAATAAAAGATAAAGATTAACAAAAAAAATGAACTTAAAAAGAATTTAAATAAACGACGGAAACTAAAAAATGAAAATTGAGAGAAGAGGGCCCGACTCGGAACCAAAATGAGGTATTTTAAAATACCTCTCTGCCGAATTTTTCACTAAAAATTAGAGCCGAATGGCGTATGAATGTAGAGTTAAACGGCACGTGTCAGTGACATCTTAGGTCAAAAATTGGAGTATGACAACCCCCATCCCCATCTAAGCCAACTCAATCTACACTTACCTTCGATGAATTTCTTTCATCTCTATCCTCCACTTCATCTGATCATCATGATGAACCCTCAAATTCTGATAGTTCATATTCAATAGAAGACGTTACTCATTTGTTCAAACCAGACTCTTCTCAAACAGCTTCTCACTTACCAAATACCACATTTGATGTATAACTCCCTGTTGGCATTCAATTTCCACTCACTCAAACTCCACTGTATCATGAAGTCGCTAATATTGTTGGGAAAGATATTAGAGGCTACAAAAAAAATAGTTAGCTAAAATTGAAGCCAACAAGGCAAGTTTTCAAAGTGATTTGTTCAAACCCCCATCTAAGCCCAGATCTAAAAGAAAACGTGAATCATCACTCATTTCCACTCCTCATCTCTCTCAAACCAATATCTTTTCAAATTTTGTATCATCATCTACAACAATTCCAATTATACAATTTGTACAAGGATATCAAACCAACTGTGACCTAAATCTTGAACCCCATTATTTCAGTAAACCGGCCAGTCAGTCAAGTGTTGCTACTAACATAACTATATATCAGGTGTACAACACTCTCCTGATTTTTCTTACAAATAGACCTTTTAGCCTTCTCTCTAAACCTTAGCTGGCCAAAAGTGAATCCCCTCAAACTCAGCCAATCCCATCCCCTAGAAGTACTCAAATCTCTCTAAAATCTCAGAAATTATACACTTCTGAGAGGATTCTAAGATGTGAAAAGAGATATGCAAATCTGCTGGAGGAATTGAGAAGTGTCTCTCAAAGTGTCTCCTTACTCCGACAACTTATAGCAGATTTAAAGGAGTAGGCAACAACATCAGAGGTTATTGAAGAAGGTATTCAGACTAATTTGAAGATTTTGATGGATCTATATTTTAACAATGTTTAATCCTCTTAATTTGTTTATCTTGAAAAACATTACCTATGTACTGAGTATCTTATTAATTTATATAGAAAGTCAATCTGAAAATCTATTTTTTCTTCCTTATGTTTTTTTTTGCTGATGACAAAAGGGGGAAAAGTTATAGTAGTAAAGAGGAGAGCAACTTATAATGATCTAAAGAAGAAAATGACGTACATAGTAATAAAAAAATAAAAAATATGTGCTTTACTTGTTATATTTATCAGACTCTGATAAGGTATCAGATTGATCTTTATCAGATATCATTAATCAGATATCTTCTTAATTTATATATTGAATAATTATGTTCCTCCGAATGACATGGATCAAAATTTGATATCATATTCCCTTCATCAGTCTCGCTCTTCAATTTTGTAGTGCCCATGAGATGCTTCTAATCTCATTATGAAGTATTCTAATCATTTTGAAGTCTTTCTTAGCACTTAGTATTGTTGAGATTCATGTGTACATTCATCTGTTTGAAAACTCTTAGACATTGATTGTGACTTGAAACTTTTTGATAGTAACTTATATTATGGAAATCATTGTTAGAGTGTGATTTTTTAGGCTTCTACAATATGGGGAAGTTTGAATATAAAGGAAAGATTGTGGTCTTTCATCTCTAATTTAGAACATGAGGTTTGTTAGTAAAAAATTTCATCTTCAATTGACAACTTGTCAAGAATGAAAGGAGAATCAAATGTTGAGTAGCTTATAGGATCAAATTAATATCAAAGGGTTGAGTAGCTCACCATATCAAAGGATGATAAAAGATTGTTTGGGTCATCGTATTGATTGGAAAATTGCAATTGATTTGATGGTTTAAAGATCAAATTTTAAGGGTCAACGACATGTGATGTGCATTTCTGTGTAATGCCTTATTAGGGGGTTAGATATTTTGTGTGATGTCTTAGCGGAGAGCTGATTGTATCCGAATCATTTAATTTGTAGGGTCATGCATAATATTGTATAAAAAATTTGGGAAAAAAAATGATGATTAGGATGTTTTTCTTTCTTTTTCGACTTTTATATCTTCAAGATTTATTCTATAACATTGTGTCGTATGTTGATTTTATTTGTATGGTTTTGGTTAATAGAAGTTGACTTGTTACACCGATATTTTAGATACCAAAGTAGAATTTCAAGATTGATGTTGTTTGGCAAGGTGAAATGAAACGTCTATGGGGAAAATAAGGTTTTGCAAATAAAAAAACATTGGCTTAAGTACATATTTGGTCTCTTAATTAATTTTCAGGTTTCGTTTTGATCCCTTAATTAATAAAAGTTTCGTTTTGGTCCATAAATGTTCTTCCGTTAGTCAATCTAGTCCCTCTCGTTAATTTTAAAAAGATGACCGTTGGATCATGCAAGTCTGTAGTATCTTAAAGTAAACCATCAAGACTTAATCTTTTTTTCTTTTTCTTCTTCTTCTTCCTCTCTTCTTAATTATCTTCATAGACCTTCACCAAAACATACCATCCATACACAGTGTAATTGTTAGATTTGGATTTGGGCGGAGCTTTCAAGTGAGAATGGTCATAGTTTCCATTGATACACACCAATATACTCTTCAAAAACCCCATTCCAACACATTTTCATTTTCATTCCCGTTCACTATGTCCAGGAGGATTCTCATCATCAAAGCGTTAAAATTTGAAGTGTGTGTTTTAACTAACAAAGAAGGGGATTGAATTGAAGTTGTAAACGAGAGGAAAAACAATGGCGACAGAAGAACCAATGGATTGTGATTCCTCAAACTACAAACCCTACACACTTTCACAAACCCTAACCGGCCACAGACGTGCCATCTCCGCCGTCAAATTCTCCTCCAACGGCCGTCTTCTCGCCTCCTCCTCCGCCGACAAAACCCTCCGTTGCGGCTTCACTAACTCTGATTCTGATTCAAACAGCCTCACTCTTTCTCCGATGCAACCATACGAAGGCCATCAACACCGTATTTCCGACCTCGCTTTCTCCTCTGATTCCCGCTACCTTGTCTCCGCCTCCGATGACAAAACCATCCGGTTATGGGATGTTTCGACGGGTTCGCTTGTGAAGACTATTCACGGTCATACGAACTATGTTTTCTGTGTTAATTTTAATCCTCAGAGTAATGTTAGGGTTTAGGATGTTAAGTCTGGGAAATGTCTTAAGGTTTTACCTGCGCATTCTGATTCGGTGACAACCTTTGATTTTAACCACGATGGGATTCTTATTGTTTCCAGTAGTTATGATGGTCTTCGCAAGATTTAGGATGCTTCTACTGGTCACTGTATCAAGACTCTTATTGATGATGATGATGAAGAAGAGAGGAGGAAGAAGAAGAAGAAAAGGAAAAAAGATTAAGCATTGATGATTCACTTTAAGATATTACAGACTTGCATGATCCAACGGTTATCTTTTTAAATTTAACGAGAGGGACTAGATTGACTAACGAAGCACATCTAAGGAACCAAAATGAAACTTTTATTAATTAAGGGACCAAAACGAAACCTGAAAATTAATTAAGGGGCCGAATGTGTAATTAAGCCAAAAACATTTATAATAAAATCAGTCGTGCTATTTATTATTTGTATTAGTTAACTTCGGATGTTGTTTACATGTGAGGAGGTGGTTTTTCTCACCCTAGTTATAAATAATTAACTATCGTTAAGTTTTAAATGATTTCATTTATATTATTTTTTGTTAAATTAGCAATGAACATTATTTTGAGAATAAGTTATTGTTTTCTCATCATACCTAGAAGAAACTACTTATTTCCATTGTATTATTTTGAGCAATATTTTCATGCATGAATTGTACAACACATTTATTGTACAACATTTTCCAAAAGATATTGTTGCTGCTGATAAAAACAGGTCTTGTAACATTAAATCTTATGATATCTAATCAAACAAGATATGAATCAAAATTGTATAAAGTTGTGTGAAAGGAAAGATTTACACGAAAGTGATTAAGGAAAACAGTGTCTCTAGACACACAAGGAAGAGAGTTTGTTACTGCAATGGCATCCATACTTTAATACGAAAGAAGTTTTATTGGAAACTAGAAAAATACACATGAATTCATACAATTTGTAAAATTATTGAGGGAAAATCAATACTCAATAACACTTATGATGAACAAACAATTCAACCAACCCGAAATCTTAAAAAAAAAAAAAAAACACATCAAATTATAAACTTCAAAAGACGAGGTGTAGGTTCCTTCTCAAGACTTTCGAACATCGTGCCCAAAACTCGATGTACTGCAAAAAAAACCGCTATGTTGTAGCACAAATGTAAGCCAAATCTTCATCATCTTACAAAATTTTATGAATTATAAATGTTACAACCTGCAGAGATAAGCAAGGAAATATATCTTCTTAAATTTAGAACAAAATAACTTTCACATGAAATTGTGTTAATCACATATACCCAAAAAAAATGAATAACAAGAAAAAAAAGAATGAAGTAGCAAAAAAGTCCAGTTCAAATAACCAAAATACTCCTCAAAAAATAAGAATAAAGAAACTCACAGTTTTTGATATTTCATTTCCGATTTCCATGTTGCACAAGCACAATGGAATTATCTCGCTTAAAATAAGGTAACCTAAGACTTCTTTGGTGTTGACCTGTGAATATAAAGTAACAACAAAAGGAAATTATTAGAATTGGAAAAATCCAAATAAAAATGGTAAGTATGTAGTAAAAACGGAAAAATAATAATTCTATAATCATGTTAAGAGCTTAAATAGTTCGAAAATTTTATTTCATTAATGATGTATTTGAATTCTACAATCTCAATTTGTATTAAAAGTGTTGTAATAAATGCCCAAACATAGAAGAATAAAAGTAAGACTTGATAAAAAGAAAATCAAACTAATGGTACTATTAGTAAAATGATATAGACTTTGCATGGTAAAGAACCTCACTATCAACATTGGGATTCGCATAACCTTGTACATAAATAAGTAGACAACCATAAGAGAAATTGAACAAAATTTTTGTGAAACGTAAAAATATTTTACTTTTGGGATTTAAAATTCAACCATGACAAGTATTTAAATAAATTATTGTTCTAAAGAAGAATTAAGAGAAGAAAAAAAATGAAAACATTTAACATAATTGTTTGGTTCAAATCAAAATAATACAAAATTTAGATACAAGCATAGTTTGCACAATAATAGTGATCAACTTTATATATTTATACATTTGAAATTGAAGAGAACACTTACTTTGTAAATTGATAATGGTCATTTGGTATTTCGCGGATTTGATATGATGATAAGAAAATATCACTGTAAAAGGTTGTATTTGCATCATGTTGCTTGGTGTTGGATGAACATATATATCACAAACATTATTTCACAACAAGTGTAATGCCTGATAGATTATTTATATACAAACATGATAATAAAAAAAGTATTTTCTCCTAATATTATTATTAGTAAAGAGAAACTAACAATTAATATGGTCAAAGTTCTTTTAAAAAATATTAATATAGTCAAAGTAATTAATATGGTCAATTTTTCAAACCTATTCACCTAAAAAATTAAAACTTTTTAAACCTATTATATATTTATTAAATGAGAACACATTGTAATTTTTTTTACGAAAACACGATGTAAATGGTAAATGTAGAATTTGATTCAAAGTATAAAACATAAGATCTATTGTATTTTGAATTTAATATGCTACCTCTGTCTCTAAATAATAGTCGATTAAGGTTTATGCTCGATTATTAAGGAAATGATTAATTGTGTTGATTTCAATGGTAAAATTAGTATGATTTACTGAAACACTTTTATTAATTGTAGTTAGTGGAGTACTTAAGTTGAATAAAATTCAATAAGTAAGAGTATAATAATGGAAAAATAATAATAAATGTTGCATTAGAATTCTAAAGTGACAATTATTTTGAGAAAAAGAAAAAATGCTAAAGATACAAATATTGTGAGACGGGGGGAGTATAATGTAATGTAATATAATATTTTCTTCTAACAATTTTTTTTTTGAAGAATTCATAAAATGCATATCTAATATGTTATATTTATAATATATTACAAAAAAGTTTTAAATAATTCCTTTTGACTGGTTTTTAATATATTGACTAGATCATGAAAAATATTTGAAGAATGTTTTTTTGAGACAATATTTTTTTTAAAGAAATATTTATAAAATATTTAAGATATTATATTTTATAATAAAAAATTTAATGGTGAAGTAATTTATATTTTAGATGAATTATAATTAGTTATATTTGTCTATGTGAGCTTAGCTCAGTTGGCAGGGACATTACATAATTTATATTGGGGTCGGGGTTCGAACTGCGGACACCACTTATTCACATTAAAAAAATGAATTTCTAAGCACTATACTACTTAACGGAAAATTAGTTATATTTAAACAATGAAGAGCGTAAAGATAGGCACTAACATTCTCTTCTTTATACATTTATTTGGTAAGGAACAGTAGAATGTTAAATAAATAATTAAGTGAAGGGTAAAACTTGAAGAACCAACACACATTATTTCTTTCTATAAAGTCAAAATAATTTTTTTTATAGTGTCCAATATTGTTCTTTTATTCTTTTATAGTGTCCAATATTGGATTCTTGACTATTCTTCAGACTCTGATGACGTCAGCTTCTGGTAGACAGCTTCCGATGAACTTCAGACTCTCTTCTCCAGACGCTCTCTTCTTCAAACTCTATCTTGCAACACAAGCTTCCTTTTTGTAAATTCTATTGCTCTCATTTGTTCTTTTAGAACCTATACTTAATTTAAAGACATTTAACTTTTTGTCTATGGTCCTGCAAACACTGGAACAAATATTAGCATATCCAATTGACATTTTTAATACCTTGTTATCATCAAAACTTAAAGGTGAAAATGTTAAACACATTTTGTTCAAACATATTTAGTGTGATACCATAGTGACGGATTGATATTTAGTGTGATACCTTAGTGCCGGATTGATTGGGGTGGGGGGTGTTAAATATTTAGTGTGATACCTTAGTGACGGATTGATTGTCTCAGAGTCATTTAGTGTGTAGGAGCACACATAATGTTGCATAAAAACTTTGAGAAAAAAAGTACGATGATTGGATATTCTTTTTTTCTTTTTTGACGTTTATATGTTGCATGATTTATTTTATAGTGATTCACCGTATGTCTTATACGATTTATATGGTTTTGGTTCATGGACATTGACTTGTTTTTCACCAGGTACCAAAGAAGAATTTCAAGATTGATGTTATTTGGCAAAGGGAAGCAGTGTTTTGTTTCAGTTCATCCTTTGGTTTCCAATCGGTGGGTGATTTTTTTTTTTTTTACCAATTCTCATATACCAACCCTTTCGAGTCGCCATTAGGTAACTTTCTATGATCTCAATCTATCATTTTTAATACCAATGTCATCAATCTAATCAATTTTGTTTCAGTGACTGTAAACAGGTTCTTCAAGTAGCTTTTGTTGTGCTTTGTGCAATTCTCTTGATACTACTAAAAGATGTGCTTGAGTATCTTTATTGTCATGTCTGTTAAGAATAACCCTTTGTTTGAGGAAAATGATGTAATAGCGGGACCTGAACTCTAGCCCCTCCATAAGCCATGAAAATCATAAGTTGGAACTGGCAAGGTGTAGGTAGCCCTTGTACAGTTCCTAGCTTGAAGTCTTTAGTGCGAGTTTATAAACCAAATATAATCTACTTGTTTTGGACTATCACAACTTCTATTAAAACTAAGGAATTAAGATATCGTTTGGGGTTTGATTTTTGTTTTACTGTTAACCGACAAGGTCGTAGTGGAGGACTCGTGTTATTTTAGAAATCTATAGTTAATTGTTCCATTACAAATTACTCAAATAATCATAAAGATGCTGAAGTGGTGGATCAATAAAGGAAAATGGAATTTAACTAGTTATTATAGTTTTATGGAAAATAATAGGAGAGATGCTTGGCAATTTTTACGACTACTGTCAAATAAGTCTAGCTTGCCTTGGTGAATTTTATGTGATTTCAATGATATTCTTTCACCTAGTGAAAAGTGAGGAAGGAATGAGATGTCTAACTGGTTAATAAGTGGTTTTCGTAGAGATGTGCAATATGTGGGTCTTTAGATGTTCATATGGAAGCGTATGCTTATATTTGGTTCAAAAGCCTTGATATGGTTAGAGCGGTTGAAGAAAGACTTGACCGGCTTCGGCTACTGATACTTGGAGCAATCTCTTCCCAATGAACTGTTAGAAAACCCACATGCATCATCTTCAGATCATTATTCCACTATGTTGCTTTTCAACCCCGATATAAGAGGTAGAAGAATGCAATCATGATTCAAATTTGAGAATGCTTGGCTCCTTCATCCTGATTTTAAAAATTATGTTAAAGGAAAATGGAGTGGTTATGGTGCTCTTCCAATTGGTGATAAATTGAATATGTATGTAATGGATCTCTGGAGTTGGAATCGAAACCATTTTCGACAATTCTGGTGAGATATTGATGAATGTCATAAAAAACTTGATGTCATGTGTGGTCAAGTGGATTGTTAGAACATCACTTCTTTTAATTCTCTCAGGAATCGAATGAACCAGCTTCTTGTGCAATAATATGCATTTTGGCGTGAATGTGCTAAAACACATTAGTTACGAGACATATACCTCAATACTAAATTCTTTCATGCCGCAACTTCCTTAAGGAGGAAAGTGAACTGTATTACTTCTCTCATTGATGCCAACAGTAACCACGTCTCTAATGAAGACAAACTTTGTGAGGTTGAACATGATTACTTTATTGATCTACTCCAAGCTCAAAATAACGACATTCAACCGGTTATTGATGTTATTCATGAATCCATCTCTTTTGAAGACAACACTTTGACAACACCTTTTGTAATAGATGAATTCAAGGAGGCCATTTTTTTCTATGAAGCCAGATTAATGTCCAGGACCAGATGGGTTCAATCCTGGTTTTTTTCAAAATTTTTGGGGAATATGTGGAGAAGAAATTTGTACTCAATGTTGTAAGTGGCTTTCGACATGTACTTTTCCCTCTACCCCGAACATGACTAATATTTATCTTATTTCAAAAGGAGGCTCCCAAGTCTCAATGAAGGATTGGAGAACTATTGCTTTATGTAATGTAGTGTATAAGATTGTTACCAAATTTTAGCAAACCAGTTGAAATTAGTATTGGATAAATGTATCTTAGATAGTCAATCAGCTTTTGTTCCTGGGAGGTCTATCTTAGATAATGTCATGACTTCTATTGAAATAATTCACTACATGAAATCAAAGGTTAAAGGTAAGAAATGAGATGTTGCTTTAAAACTTGATATTAGTTAAGCTTATGACAAGATTGATTGGTGTTACCTTTGAGGGGTTATCACAAAGATGGGGTTTTCTCATCATTGGATTATGATGTGTGTTAAAACGTTGGATTACTCTGTGCTTTTTAATGCTAATGCTTCAGCTCCAATCATTCCAATAAGAGGTTTGAAACAAGGAGACCCACTCTCCCCATATTTCTTTATTATTTGTGTTGAAGGTCTTTCTACGCTTACTCGAAAAGCTAAAGTGAGGGGTGGAACTAATGATGTCAAAATTCGTAATAATCCACCAATTATATCTCACATCTTGTTTGCTGACGATTGTTTCCTCTTTTTTAGAGCGAATGTGGACTAAGAAAATAAAATGTGAGCCATTGTATCTACCTACAACAGAGCTTCTGGTTAGGCAGTAAACGTCAAAAAATCAAAGAAGTAACACTTGGCTGTCTAGAACACAACTGAATGAACAAATTTTTATCCGCTATTGAGACTGGCTTGTTATAATTTATCCAAGGATCTTTCTTGCATAGAGCAACCTTACCAGGAATGTCTTGATCCAAACCAAATTGCATAGCGACACGATGCGGGAAGTACTTCTCTTTGCATCCCATGCCAACAAACTTACATACATACCCTCAAACATCGAGAAAATTCATCTAAGCAAGGATTATCACATTTCAACAAATCTTTTTCATCATAGACATCAATGCACGGTGAATTCTCATAGGGTTTCCACAAAAATCCATTTCTAAATCCTGCATCCAAGTCCTCCTTCAAGTTTCTATAAATACCAGCTAAAACAGCAGGTGCAAGAGCTATCCTATTTCCATGAGCTAAAAGTATTGCAATGGGGATAACAGTTGTGGAAATAGTATCATAAGAATCTTCAGGAAAAACAAACCTTTATAACCAATAAACCAAAAAAGCTTCATGCTCCAATTTACTTTCACTCTCCATGAAATGCTTCATCCACGCATATTGATGAACTTTTTTAGCTTTAGTTTTATTAAACATTCTCCTAGCTTCAATCAACTCTTCTTCTGCTTCTTCTTGTTCACTGTTCTCACGAGGTTTAGAAATAGAATCACGCAAAAGAGAGTAACCAAAACAAACCTTTATATCTTCCAATGTGATTGTTGATTCTCCCCAAGGGAACACAAAAGTATTGGTCTTGGAACACCATCTATCAGCAAGTTGAAAGATCAAATCATCATCCCTTTTGATTTTATAAGTAGAAGCTGTGATTGCATTGTATATTCCAGTTTTGATCCTTAGTACTCCCTCCGTTTCATTGTCTTGTTTTTGGTGATTAGTATTTTTTCCGTCTCAAAATGAATGTCATTTAATATTTTTACACACATTAAAAAATACATTAATAAAAAGAAAGAGAGATGTAATTTTACCAAATTATCTTAATCGACTATTGGTTTGTTTTTCATTAAAGAAAAAATAATATTTTAGATGTAACTTTTCATTAAAGAAAAAAAAATACTTTGAAAGTAATGTATATAATATTAATTGAAGGGTACAATTGAAAAACAGAAGTTATTATTGTATTGGAAACTGAAAGTGACATTCATTTTAAAACAATTTTTTTTGCTAAAACGACATTCATTTTAAAACGGAGGAAGTATTAGATATTATTCCCCAATCACTATTATAAACAAAAGTTTACTTTTTAAATACATTGAATATTTAATGTATTTGGTTACAATATAGACTAGATACATTATTTATTCAATGTATCCGAAAAATAAAGTTTGTTTATAATAGTGATGTAAGGAAGTACACTCTCCGGTAACTATTTTATGAAAATTTTGACATTTTAAATTCATTCAATAAATGATGTATGCGATCTTTAATATAGACCACATACATCATTTATTGAATAAACCTAAAATATCAAATTTTGTTTATAATAATGATCGGATGGTGTATAATGTAATGGATGATGGATTATAGTCTACTTTTTTTTTTGGAACAATAAATTATAATCTACTTGAAAAGATATCTACTAGCATCACATTAAAAATTTAGTCTAAACTATATTTTTTTATTTATATTTCATTTTGAAAAGATTAAAAAATATAGAAAGGTTAAATATATTTTTGGTCCCTATAAATATATCAACTTTTCATTTTAATCGCTTTAAAATTTTCCTTCAACTTTTAGTCTCTAAAAAATTTTCAATCACTACTTTGGTCCCTATTTTTAAGTTAACTTTTGTAGTTTTTTTTTATGAAAATGTGCATAAATGTGTAGAATAGTGTAAAAAAAATTAGAATTTTTTAACAAAATATAAATTAAATACGAATTTTTAATTGTCAAAAATATAAAAATTCATATTAAATTCATGTTTTGTTAAAAAAATTCTAATTTATTTTGGAGAGATTCTTATAATATTATGAATTTTTATGCAAAACTTAAATAAAAAATATGAATTCTACATATGAGTTTACTTTAATTGAGGGATAAAAAATGAAGATGAAATTTTTTTAAGGACTAAAAGTTGAAGAAAAATTTTAGATGGACTAGAACAAAAATTTGACATATTTATAGGGACCAAAAACATATTTAACCCAATATATAATTAAACTCTAAGAGATATTTTATCATTTCATTCAAGTGTTTTTCGATGGAGAAATGATATTTGTACAACCATTTTATGACAACTTTTGAACAATTTTATCTCTTGTACTCATATGATATGATGTTGTTATCCTCTCTCTTCATTTTTCTCTCTCTCCATTGTTTTTAACAAATAAAAAGAGAGAAAAACAAAGTTGTCAATTTTCATTTTATCTTTGATATTAAATTATTTTCAAAATTTGACATGTAGCAATTTCTTTTTCCATATAAAAACACCCAAATTTTGATTGTGTTTGAAGCTTCTGGGCCTAATTTTACGGGGGTTATTTTTTTTTATTAAAATGTATTAATATTATTAATTCCCACTTTAAATCCGAAATTAAAATCTGGAAAATCTCATTGGTTGCTGCAGAATTGGGTTAAAGGTTGCTGCAAATCTCAGTTGTTTGTGAGGAAGAAGACTCTGTACCAAGAATAAGAGGAGAAGACGGAAAAAGGAATGAAATTCAGCTGTAGTTAATTACCGTCGGGGCCCAGCGGTAGTTAATTGCTTCCGGTTTGAGGAACAGTAGTTAACTACCGTTGAGGGCTTTTTAGGAAAGCAATTTTTCGAGTTTTTTAGAGTTAGGCTAAAAAATCCTATTAAAATTGGGGCTCAATATTTAAGGCTCAAACCTTACAATTAATCGGATTTGACGGGTCGACTCATACGAGCTAGCCTGTTTTGACAGCTCTGATAAGATCCTAGGTTTCACTCAAGACCTTAATCTTAACTGAAATCTACTTTTTTTTAATATAAAAAAATTAAAATATAATAATATAAAGTTATTGATAATTGATTAATGAGTATAATTAAAAAAATTGTCCGAGATGACGTGGTTATTGCGGATGCTTTTAGTGTGTAAGTAAGTGAGAGCATGCTTCCAAGTGGAACACTCGTCTCTTTTGCATCGGATAGACGGAAAGAAGCAGCAGCAGTATTGTCAAGCGATGGACATACCATTTCCTGCTGCCTTGAGACTGAAATCCCTCAACCTAGCAGCATCAGTAGCAAACCCTTTTCATTTTCGATCCAAACTCTCTCTTTTTCGTCAACTTCACTTCAAACCCACCTCACCTTTTCCCTCCATTTCCTCTCCTCCCCACCTCCTTCCCCTTTCCTCTTCTCTCACTACTAGTAATCTCCCTTTCTCTCTCTCTCTGGTTTTCTTTTTTTATTAAAACTCGGTTCCAGACCGACTAATCCGAGGGGTCCATCCCACCGTCCACTTGCGGGGGGGTCATTTAAAGTCGGAGCTTAGCAAAACTCTGTATGGACTAGCCCACCGAAATTGTCACTGGGAACTTGAGACGTTGATTTTGTTATTTTAATTATTTTCTAATGTTGTTGTTTTTTGTTTAAATGGTGTTATAGATGGTTCTGTTGCTGGTGAAAATGAGATAAGCAGTAAGGAAGGTAGTTTGCCACAGGGTGTGGGAGAAGGGGTTAATGAAGCATCACATTCTAAGATTCTTCAAGTTGTGCTTGTTTCACCTCAGGTATAACATTCTATAATTCAAATCCAGATTTACCGTAATATATACGAATATGAAGCCAAACACTCCTCAGATAAGACATGTCCTGGTGTCAGACATGTGGCGCGTTCGACACCGACACTTATTATAATTACACTGAATTATGTGATTTTCTCAAATTATTAGAAATGTCGACGTGTCAGTGTCCGTGTCGTGTCCCGTGTCCGTATCCGTGCTGCATAGCGAATAACTATCCATTTGAATACTTGAATATATGTCATGCCATGTCACTATAGTTCCTGGGTGAGTAAGCCACCAAATTAGTCCTTGACTTTGTAGGACGCACTCAAATAGGTCACGGACTTTATGAATATTTCAGAAAAGGTCCCTAACTGTGTTAAATTTTACTGAAATTAGTTCTTCAGGGAATATGCTAAGGACTAAATTGATAGTACGTGGATAAACTTGGGGACCAAATTAATAGTGACTTGTTAAAATATAGGGACTTAATTGATAGTAAGTGGTTAAATATAGGGACAAACCTGGCACTTTAATAGAGTCAGAGACCTTTTTGAAATATTCATAATCTTAGGGACTTATTTGAGAGTGTTCTACAAAGTTAGGGACTAATTTAGTGGTATACATGTTCCCCTAAGTATATATAAAAATTACAAAAGCATCCACGAATGTGTCTTTTGCTAGTAAGTTTGGTCGTCAATTTGTCTTATGTTAGTTAATTTGGACGTCAATTTGTGTTTTATTTATTAGTTTCATCCATGAAATTAATAACAGAAGACGCACTCAAGGATGTATTTTATGTTTTGATACAATTAGAGACTATAATGATACCGTCTTGCACGTTTAGGGACCAAAATGAACGTTCACTCACATTTAGGGACCAAAATGAATGTTTACTCTTTAATTATATAAAAAAAATACACCGATGAAGTAAAGTAGGGGTAGGTGCGCAAAAACTTTATAAAATTAAAGGTGTAAACAATTACAATTGTCTTTGAACGTGAGGTGGTGTCACTATAGTTCTTGAATGTCTGAAAATTACAAAAAGCATCTTTGAATGTATATTTTGGTACTTTGTTTGGTCCTCGATATGTCTTTCACTAATAGTCTGGTCTTCGAATATGTTGTTAGGTAGTTAGTTTGATCCTTGAGATTTCTAACAGAAGACACTCTTTAGGATATTTTTGTATTGTTAGTACTATTAGGAATTATAGTGACAATGACTCATATATTCAGGGACTGTTAAAGTCTGTGAAATTAACAAAAATTTCGAAGATTTTCAAATTCAATGACTATTTCAAAATTTCGATGATTTTCAAATTTTCAACATCCTACAATTTCACAATCTAAATTGACACTGTCTTACAGTTTTAGAGATTAAATTGGTGATTCGCTTGAAATTTATTAGCAGTTGTATGATAAATCATGGAATTGCAAGGTTATTTTGGACTATGTAGAAAGACTTCATTGAACTGTAGAGTATAAGCTTTAGCAACAAACATGATAGCAAATAGAAATCATAATGCTCTCAGGGGTGTGTCAAATTGTACTCTTCTACAGTCTACACTATACGTGAATATAAAATCAATCTACAAAAGACAATTTTGATTCTTGGTTAAGGATTGGGATTTGACTTTTCTAGAATGATGTAATTGTTGTAATTATTATATAGAGAGAGAGGAGAAAGAGAGCATAGAAAGTAGAATCTTAATACTCTGAAATCAGATGATGTTACAGAAAACTGATTTCTGATTTTTTTTATTTATAATAATAAACTAGACTCCTTAAGGAATGAATCATGAGGCACAAGGAAATATGAAACTTGATCCCAACAGATAATCTGAAATCTTCTAAACTATTGTAAGATACAATACTTATATTACGAGTTGTTTTTTCATCTTCTCTTAACAGTAGTATTGAATGTGGTAATAGTTCTATTTTTGTTGGTTGTGAATGTATACATTTACATAATTACATTATTAAGGAAGTTGTCATATTGAATAATTGGGGATACATGATGTTTGGAGCAGTGTTAAGTGTGTGCTATCGGATAGTGGTATCCATGATTTATCATGTGCAAAAACCTTCTTGCTCTCAGATTTGAGTTTTTTTCAGATTAGTTAAGTAGCAGGAACTGCATTTGAGCTTGGTGATAACCAAGTTCTTACCTCCTTTGGTTAGAACTCTGTTGTATAGTATAGTCTCAACGTAAGTGCTATTTATGTGCCTAGAGAAGAGATTATTTTCTCTATCCTTTTTTGAAAAAGAAAAAAAATAGTAATAAGGATACTTGTCAAACACGTTAGTGCATCACTCAATATCACAAGAAATGGTTGATGTCATTTTCCTGATGAACTCCTTAATCCACTAACAAGGACTTGTATTCCAAAGAATAACCATATTATGAAAATAATTATTGCAAAGTGAAAAATTGTATATATTTTTTGAGGATACTGTAGTAAAATTGGTTGCCATGAATTATAAAATTGAGTACAAGGTTGATCAATAACAAAAAAAAAAAATAGATAAGTAAAAGTACGGTTAGAACAAGTCTTGATAATTTTGATTTAAATGAATATTCTAGTTTAAATCACATGCCAAAAAGTATTCATGTTCAACCCCTCTACTGTAAATTTACTTTGGTGTATATATTCTTTGATATTTATGTTATTTTTGGTAGATTCCAGGAAACACTGGCTGCATTGCTAGAACATGTGCAGCATCAGCTGTTGGATTACACTTAGTTGGGGTGAGTTTTGCTTTCTAATTCAATAATTATTTACATTTGATAATAAGATTGTCTTCTATTTTCATGTTTGTTGCAAATTACCCGTGTTGTCAATCATGCATCGCAAAAAACAGAAGTTTGTTCAAATTATGTTACTCAACACTGCTATAGCGCCATTGTGGCCGCTGTTTGACAACATTTTGTATTTAAAAGCGTTTCTTGGAACAATATGAATTCATCCTAATTCTTCTAGGCTATTGCGCCACTATACCTGCTATTTAACAACGCTGCAAAATACTAATAATAGCCTTTGTATTCCTCTATCTTTTCAGCCATTAGGATATAAGGTGGATGATACCAAACTAAAGCGAGCTGGATTAGACTACTGGCCGTATCCTTGGATATATGCTTCTTTAATGTTGAAACCTTTGTCTCATTTGCATCTCTTGTGCTATTTAATTGATTCGTTATTAACACTGAAAAAAATCGAACTGTGATCGGCAGCTCACGAACTCGACCAGTTCAGTTCGTGAACTATCCCACAGTTTGGTTCTTTTTGGTGCAATTCAGTTTAACAGTTCAGATTAGTTTTTGTTTTTTTTTTAATGGGTGTAATATTCGGTTCAGTTTTTTTAATATTTAATAGTCCTAATATGTGTTTTTTTAAGGAAATAGTCCTAATATATGTTAATAATTACACTTTGGTACAGTTCAGTTCACAAAGAAACAGTTTGGTTCGAAAAGGTGTATTTCAGTTGGTCTATAAAGAACAATAAGTAGTTTCGATTCGGATCAGAATCCAAAACCGGTGTACCAAACCTTTATATTATACCAGTTCGGTTCAGTTTTACTGAAATGTAGAAAAGGTTTGTTTTTTTTTTATTGAGCCGAATCACGAACGCCTACTAGTACTGTTACCTAACTGTCTATCGCAGTTTATTTCAAATTGAGTTCTGCTCGACCCTTATTGGCACCTATGCTTGCTCTAAATCTTGTTTTTACTTGTTAAAGTGTGTTCCTTTTCAAATTTAGTACATCTAGTAGTTTCACCTGATCTAATACTGTTTCATCTAAAAAAAACTTAATATTGATGTAATTGCATTCCTGTTATATTTGTTTCCATTAACACAAAATTGCAGATACGTGGTTGTTAAAATTCACGATTCTTGGGAAGGTTTTCGTGATTATTTTTTGCAACAGGTGATTATCATCCTAAATGTTAAGTTCCTGGAATCTTCGTTGTAATTTTCTTTTGACTGTACATGTCTCTCTTATTTGGTACAGGAGGGTGAAAAGAGGTTGCTAGCATTTACAAAGAGGGGAACAAAAATTCACTCTGTGAGTTTATCAACAAGTTTAAATAGCATAGTCCCTTTAATGATAGCATTTCTCTATTTGATGCATGATGACTGACCTGTCTCTTATTATGTCATTTATCCAAAAAGTAAATTTCCAAGATTTTATTTTCTGTTGAACCAATTCTTTGTACAATGTAAAATATTCTCTTCCTTTCAGTTGCATCAAAACTGGAGAGAATAAATAAGTTATCTGCAGAAACAGAGAAAGTGTATATTCTACAAAGAATATACACCATACAATGTAGATTTCGTTTTTCTATTGAAACCAGTTTAAGCAGACTGATTTCAATAGAAATACAAAATCTACATTGTATGGTGAAGATCATATTAATCATTATATAAGTATATTAGAATGAATCATTTTCTTACCATCAAAGTGAAGAGAGAATTAAGCATTGTATTTAGGTATAAATAAATATGCAGGTCGTAAGAAATCTAAATCTTTTAATTGGAGATGAAGTAATTTATCAATTCATGTTAGAGAAAATGTCTAATATTTTCTTATTTAGAGTCTATTTGTTATCAGAAAACGTTTTCTGTTGAGTTTTAATTACAAAAAATCCGCCTTGTTTTTGGTAAGTCTACAGATCTTTGAAATCAATATATGCCAGTCTTGTAATTAAAAGTGAAAAGAGAAAATATTTTTTCAAACCAAACAAACTCAACTCTTATGGATGATCCAATATTGCAATAGGACTAAACTTCAACACAATGCTTATGGTAATGTTCTCACTTTTTCTCACAAAAGATGGTTTTTACTCAAGAAATAATTTTTTCGCGCTATTTCAAAATTGTTGGTGACAGATAATTCTATCTTTTTGTTCGGAACAGTAGGAACATTGCCTATAGCACCGTACCTATGTTTTATCCATTGTAATATTGCAAGCAATATATGTGAAATGTGAATGGATTATGCAGGCCTTTTCAGGGGTAGGATTCAAACAATATTGCAAGAGATTACTTGTTATGTATGAAAAGGATTACAAAACAAAGCAGTATATGGAAAATGTGAATATACAATTAATTCTGGTTCCTTTGCATGTTGCAGGACTTTTCATACAGAAAAGGCGATTATCTTTTATTTGGTGCTGAAACTACTGGTCTTCCACCTGAAGCATTGTTAGATTGCAAAACTGAACCATTTGGTGGTGGAACTATCAAGATCCCAATGGTTGAAACATATGTCAGGTGTTTGAACCTATCAGTAAGTGTTGGCATAGCTTTATATGAAGCTTCTAGACAACTAAACTATGAATCACTTCAGATACCTTCAGAAACATGTATTGATACTGAAGAGGAATCATTCATTACTGAAGACATTTTTGGCTGACCATTATATAAATTATTTAATTCATTACTGAAGACATTTTTGGCTGATCATTATATAATTTCATTTCATTTCAGTACAGAGAACATTCCCTTTCCTTTTTCCTTAATTGATTATGCTTGACATGACCTGAAACCTGATCAAGGGCACAGTCCTAGCGTAGGGAGCTTTAAGAATTAATATGGGTTTATCTTATGATGTACATACTTATATTCAGTGTCTTAAAAACTCGACCGAACCGGCCAGTTCAACTAGTTGATTCGGGAACTGGCAAATTCGTCGGTCGGTTTGATCATGTTTACACTGCAGTCTGGTTGAACTGGCTTGTACCACGATTGAAGTGGTTAAACCGCAGTTGATTCAACTAAACTACACGTTTGTTGGTTTGATCATGTTTAATCAAATTATTAGTGTCAATTATAACTCCCTCGTAAATGACCTTGTTTCCAAATAAGTGTTCTTGCACACCCTTTTTAAGCTTTCTTGGACACTCCATGCATCAGTCCACTTTTATTCAACAAACAAAACACTTGTATGTCATTGTTTCTCGGGCCAACGGTCATTTTGGTCCTTAGATGTGCACCTCACGGTCATAGTAGTCTTTGCCTCACACTAAAACTCCAGAAAAATGTGAAAGGGATTTGCTTTCATTTTCGTCCCTGGGGCAACATATTCATACCACTTCTCTAGAAAAAATTGATAAATCATCTTTTTATGGAGAGTTAACGTCATAAACTAAAGTCATCAACCAACATAGCCAACGGATTTATGACTCAAGGATTAATTTGTGTTTTTGCACGAGTCAAGGACTATTGTGACAACAAGGCGCACATTTAGGGTCCAAAATGGTGGTTTGCCCATGTTTCTCTTAATCATTTAAGTGTTTCATTAATGTTCTTGCTTATTATGTCCTTGTCACTGGATAAGGTCACATTTTAACTTGATTGTAAGCTTGTAGTGAATGTGACTAAACCAACAAATGATGTTTCTCAATATGGTCACTTTATTTAGTAAAATGTCAACTTTACTTAGCTCTAAACCTAACTTATTAGTTCCGTAAATAACGACAAGTCAATAAGTTTGTTTACTTGTTCACAAAAATGGCATTATTTTTGCCTAGATGTCGATTTTTGAATTATGCTACATCTTGTATTTTCTGAAAAAGGTAAACTAATCCACTCAAATTGACACCGAAGAGAATTGAACCTGAGACCTTGAGGAGGAGCATTTTTAAAGTCCCAAACCAACATCTTGTATTGTGTCGATTTTTGAACCATGCTACATCTTGTATTATTCTTGAAGCTATATCTAACGATATGCCATGAACTTCCGGTAAAAAAAGCTTACTAAAAATAATGGAGAGAAGAGAAGTCCTAGAAGCACGAGTTCACTTGTAATTTCAATATCTACAATCCTAATTTCTTTTTCAAAAATATCAATTCCTATCTCTAGAATTGTTAACAAAGTTGTCCCGTAAAACATTTCAAATAATAGTTCTAAGAACATTTGATATGTTGAAAGCAAGATTTAAACCCGCAATTTTTCATTTCTCAATGTTTAGTATGTGTAAATTTTAGGCTTAAATGCTGAATTAGTCCCTTAACTTGATTTCAAGTATCGGTTTGGTCTCATAAGTAATAAAAGGTTCGTTTAGGTCTTTTAACTTTATTTAAAGTAACGGTTTGGTCCCTTTTGTTAATTTAATTCAAAAAACAGTTAAATTTTGGTCCCTTAACTTATTTAATTAGTATTAGTTTGTCCCTTAACTGATTTAATTAGTATTAGTTTGGTCCCTAAACTTATTTAATTAGTATTAGTTTGGTCCCTAAACTTAACGTTTTTTTGAATTAAATTAACAGAAGTGACCAAACCGATACTTTAAATAAAGTTAAGGGACCTAAACGGAACTTTTATTACTTATGGGATCAAACTAATACTTGAAATCAAGTTAAGGGACCAATTGAGCATTTAAGCCTAAATTTTACCAATTTTTTTTTTTTTTGACAATCCTAAATTTTACCACTTAGACTCTTTCAAACAAAAGAATCATTTCTCCAACTTATCAATTAACTAATTGTTACTATGAAAAGGGTAATCCGTACTAATAGTATAATTTGCACTTGATCATGTTATCTTGTGGAAGTGTGAAACATCGAAAAAAAATTCTCTACGCTGTCACTTGGTTAATGGTGGAGGAGAGAAAGATGGAATAAGGGAAACTTAATTTAAATATAACTTATTAATACCAAGAAATTTAATATTTTTTAAACTAACGAAATGACTTTTTGTTCAAGTGAAAAAGGTGTAAGATACACATGTACATATTGGTAAAATTTAGTAGAACATCATCTAAAGATCCTAGAAATAAAAAATCAAATATTTATTTTAAAAAGTTAACCTAAGAAATTTGTTTAAGAGCTTAATGATGGGGTGCTGTCAGTTTAAAACAATTTTGCACACACAATCAATCAAAACATTCTGAATTACCAAAAAAATTAAAAACATTAATTGATGTGGCGATTCTAAATATTTTGATTGGTTATATGTGTATAAAATTATTTTAGACCGTCAACTCACCACCATAGTTTAATGAAGAATGACCTAACATGTATCCAACATATTGTCGACCTGTGCTTTCACCAATTTCTTTAAGTAAATATAATTTCTTTTGTATGTGCTCACTCACCTCAAAGGTTTTAACTTTTAACTGAACTATGCCATCGTTTCATCACAATAAATTTGTCTCGAAAAAATATTTAGTATTAGGGGACTAACCCTTTGCCCCTCTCAAATAAATTCTGGAATAAAAACTAATTTATGTCTCTAATAATTTTTTTAGTGTCCAACTAAAATCTCAAGCAAAAACGAATACGAAATTAGTCTCTCATATTTTTATATGGGAGACAAATTAGGTCTTCTATTAATTCAATTGAGGGATTGGTTTGTCCTCTACATGAAAATCTAAAGGACTAATTTGCTATTATTTTTTGTCAACAATTTGTTTAAAAGCTAAATTAATATATTAGATAAAAAGGAGCATAAAACTAATGCGCAGTTTGGATACAATTTATGGAACTTCCTCAAGAGTATTGGTGGGAACAAACTTTATTTCAAATTGCAAACACAAGTGGTATGTCTCCCACATTAGACACTGCCACGAAAAATAGGGTTTCATCCATTATGCACGTATTTTAGTGAACTTTGATCTCTCGCGAAACATCTTTGACGAAGTTATGGTAGAAAGCGATGGTCTTGCCTTCAACTTGGAGGTAGCCTCCGAATGGTTACTGGATTTTTGTTTGCATTGTAAAAGCATTGACTAGAGTGTCACCCAATGTCGTTGTTTATACCTTCAGAAGGTTATTGACAAGGTTGGTCGAAGTAAAAAAAGTCGGAGCATGTTATTAGGCCAATGATTCATAAATATGTTGAGAAAGTTAAGGATGTTGGTACATCTAAAACATTTAAAGCTCTTGTTGACCAAAATGTTGTTATTTTAATTGCACCTCCATATCTTAATGTGGGTTTCCAGAAGATATTATGGAGCATCATGCAGGACCAAACAATGTTATGCGACCAATCTCTGATTCTTCCTCGTAGCTAGTCCAACCACCGCAAGCCAGTATATCTTTGCACTTTGATTAAGATATTGTCACAAATGAAATAGGTAATGCTTCTTATTTGGTAGGACATGGTAGTAATGAGCATATTCTTTTTATTTTCTAGCTAGTGATTCATTAGGTCAGCCCCTAACATACACCTTCAGTTGTTGAGGAGAATACTAAGTACCACAACTCCCATTTCAATGGTCTGGCTGAGTTGGCAGTGCATGAGCATGAAACCATGGGAAGAATTGATACAACGGGTAAGGTTCAACATTTTGCACGCAACTCCCCTATTTTGGAGTTGTATGTCATAAATGTCTCCCCTTCTCAGGTAGGAGCTGCCTTGGAAGCACAATTTCATGCAAAAAAACCATGTTGCATCATCACAAGAGGAATTTGTTCCAGAAACTCAGTTAGCCAAAGCGCCAATAGTGGCAACTCTACACAGACGCCCTATGTTGTAGAAGGATCTTGAATTAGTTCAACATTTTTTAGTTACTATAAACGAGGATTCAAAGGCTCCTTTTACTCCTTATTTGACAAAACATCAGAAGAAAAATTTAAAAATGTTAGGGACCGAATTGGTTCCCAAAAAATTGTGGGTAACTTTGAGCTTATATTTGTAGTTTTTTAATATAATTTTAACTTTTTTATGAGACTAAATATGATTTTTACTCATTTTTTTAGGAATAAAAATAATTTTTTTAAGGATGGAAGAAAAATATTTGTTACTCTTAAATTTGTTAATTATATTTTTATATAAATAATTTTTTTAATAGAATGAGGGAAAATTTAATTTTAGTCATGATAAAATTAAACACAATATATATTATTTTTTTATTAAAAAGAACACACATTTTTGTATCATGTTATTTGTACGAAATTTCCATCATCGCTTAGCACAGACTAATTTCCGTCAAAAAAATTGTAGGGCATACAAAGTGAATTTTACCTTTCAATCAAATTTTCTCAATATTAAAAGTCAATCGTTAAAGGGTCCAAATCTCTAATCATTAGACCAATTCATTAGTGAAATACACTTTATTCCTTCAAATAAAAAATAATGAAGACTCAATTTAGTCCATGATAATTATTTGACGGGCCAATTTGGTTATAATATTTTCATACTAAGAACAAATTGCTCCTTAATTTATTATAACAAATAGACTAATTTATCCATAATATGAAAATGTTTAAGGATTATCTTGAGTTATATTTTTTTTTTAGAAAATCTTGAGTTATATTTCTATCAAAAACTAAATTGATCCCTTGAAAAATTGCAAGGGACCAAAACAAATTTTCACTCAAAATATATTTTTGAATTAAATTTCGCAACAATGGTCTAAATATTCTTATGGTAAATATTCGAAGTAAGTAATCAAATAATACCCCTCAAAAAATAAAAAGTAATCTAATAATAATCCAATGAGATTTTGCTTAAATAAAAAAATAATCCAATGAGACCCCACCGAATACGTGCTATAACCAATCAAAAACAAGAATCACTCCATTACTCCGTCACTTTACACTTTCCTTCGTTTTTCTTCTTAAACCCCTCTCTCTCAATTCCCTTTCTCTTCAATTTCATCAATTGAATCAAAATGCATTCATTCGGTTACAGATTGAACGCTTTGTTCACCTTTGCGGTTACGATTCTTGGTTTCATCTGTGCTATCGCTTCTTTCACTGATACTCTCAATTCTCCTTCTCCTTCTGTTCAAGTCCAGGTACCTCTCTCCCTCTCTTTCTATCACACTCGCAATTTTCTCTCGGTTCAATTTAGTTTCGACAAAAAATTAGTCTCTGACATTTTTATATCGATGTCGAATTAGTGTCTGATTTATTTTAAGAGATTGACTAATTTGTCCCTGATATAAAAATGTCAGAGAAAAAATTGTGAGGGACTAAATTGAGAATTCACTCATTCTTAAATTTATTTATGGGTGTTTGTGTGGTTGTAGGTGTTGAATGTTAACTGGTTTCAGAAACAGCCTAACGGCAATGACGAGGTAATTCTTTCATATTACTAGTTTGCTTTTTTTTTTTTTTTTTTTGTTTGTTTTTTTTTTTTTTTTTTATCTCTAAATGGGTGAAGTATTGTCGCTATAAGTCGATTAATACTTTGTAGCATCGACATGTCAATGTATGTCACACCGTGATTACATTCAATTATGTAATTTTTTAAATAACTATCTGTGGTGTCAATGTGTCAGTGTCGTATCAGGTGTCATTCACAACTTGAACGTATTGTAATTATAAAAATATAGAGGAAACCACCGTTTTAGTTGTAGGTGGTTGCGTGATGTGTGAATCGTTGTTATTATAGTCTTTGAATCTATTAACATTAGAGAATTAACCTAGAGTGTGTTGTTGGTGAATGAGTTTGGTCATTGAGTGTGTCTTTTGTTGGTTAGTTTTGCTATTGAATATATTTTTTGTTAAGGTTTTGTTTGGATAAATGGCTTAATTTGTAGCTTGTAGCGTACGCGCTTATTATGATAAGTGGTTATGTTTAAGCTATTTGTGTAGCAAAAGATAAAATAAAGTTAAATGATTTTTGTATAAGCTATAAGCTGTTTTTTAAGAGCTATTTTGGAGATCTTATGAATATAAGCTTAAAAAAAAATATGAATGGTATAAGATGTTTTCATAGGTTCTCCCAAACAGTATCACAAGTGGTTATGCCAGTAGATAAGCACAAATAAGACAACCCAAACAGGCCCTTAGTCAATTTAGTTCATGAAATTACATAAAAAAGATACATACACTCAGATGTCTTATAATTATAATGCATTCTGGAACAGTATTGACACCGCCTCACACGTTTAGAGTCCAAAATTAAGATTGACTCTTAAAATACCCCTAAGGTTCTATGTTGTTGGTAGTTTTAGACACAAAATTGACTAACTGAAGACATATTTGAGGACAGAAAATCGACCAACCAAAGACATATTTGAGGATCAAACTAACTAATAAAAGACGTATTTGAGGATCAAATTGATTAATGAGAGACACATTTATGCATGTTTATGTAAATATGATACATTTAGAGACAATTGCGACATGGTCTCACATATTTAAGGACCAAAATGATTGTATACTCTTGTTTTATTTTGGTTCTCTCTGTCTCTCTCTCCCTCTCTGTCTAAGGTGGTTATATGTGTATAAGCGTAATAAGTTTCATATTTATGAGAGTGATATGTGTATGAGAGTGATATGTGTATAAGTGTAATAAGTTTCATATTTATGAGAGTGATAGGTGGAAATTCAATTCATATTGTGTTGTGCTAGAATTATATTGAAAAGGGAATTTAGTGAAGGAGAAAAAGAGAGAAAACATTAATGATGAAAGAATCCTAAGGAAGAGACGGATTACATGGAGAAGAATTCTGTTTAGTTGATTATCTCGCACTACTTGATGGATGGGTGTTTGTGAAAGAATTCAGCGAAAGGAATGTACGTGTATGAGGGAATGAAATCTGGATATAATGAATAGGGGGAAATGTCATTCTTTGCCTTCTCTACTATTAGAATACAAACACACACCAATGCACATATGGTCTGATCTTTTGCTCAAATTTACTGTGACTTGAGTTAGAATCTGAAATTTCTCTGATCATAGGTTATGGGTAAATGCGATCATAAAACCTCACATAGGTTGCATTGTTGTGAATAATGAACCTATAGCTGAGTGAAAATGTCCCCTTTGTGGCGCCTAACAACATTAGCTATCCAGCAGTTTAGCAGACGCAAATTGCGGCAAAATAGCTCTTTAGCTGCTGCTAAATGGTTAGGTTTTGTGTTGCCCTTAGTTTGATTTCTGATGGCTTGCTTAATTTCTGAAGGCCTGCTTATCGTTAATTTCACTAAACCTTCCATTTAGACTTGTATGTACTATATGAGATTCGATTCTAAAGTATGTTTAATCTTAATATATCTAGACAGGGCTCCTTATTTAACATATAAAATTCGTATATCAAATCTAAGACCCAAACTCCTCCTTTTCTGGGTGTGACTTCTATAATATACCCCCAATTAGGGCTGTGCAAAAAAACCGGTTCAGCAGAACCATTTAAAAAAAACTGACCCATAACCGACCCATAACCATTTTCATTAAACTAAAAAAATCCATACCCATTTTTTAAAAACCGGTTACAAACTAAACTGTTACACATCTTCAATTTCCCTTGCAAAGTTTCCAGTTTCCGATTGTTTTTTCCCCACTATTCAGATTCAAATCAAGAACATGTGAGAAGAAGTAGAATTCGAGCAGGTACTGAGTTAAATCGATTCTGGATGAATTCAAATTTGGAATCGCGTTCACATAATCACTTTGGCAGATTTGCGCCGCAAAATCATCAGTCTCGAAATTACGGTAAGGAATTGGCAGCATCGCGTTTTCTTCCTTGTAGAGGTGCTTTTTTGTCGAAGTGCTTTTGATTCAATTTTTTGAAAAAACGCGTTTCAAATAAGTTGATTGGAAAAGCGCGTTTTGTAAAAGTGCTTTTGGGAAAGCTGTATGAAGACGTTAGGGTTAGTGTTTGCTGCCAAATCACGAAGGAGAATCAGCAGGAAACGTGTTGTGATCTCAATTTCAGATTCTCTCATCTCAATATTTTGGTTGAACATCAAACCGGTTCTGAACCAGTTATGAACCGGATTGGACCGGATTGACGTAAGTGGTTCTATGAACCGAACCGAACCATAAATTTGGTTGCAGTTTGGTTTGGTTCATACCAATGCACACCCCTACCCCCAATTGACTTGCTTTTTAGTGTTAAATTGCAAATAGGGGGCCAACCTGAGTTATACTTGTTCCCTTGACCAAAATTCTGGTATACAAGTACCAGATTTTATGCATCTTAGTCGCTAATAAAGCTTTAAAAATCAAGATTTGATCCTCATTGTCCTGACTGAACTATACTGCTGCGGTTGACCTCAGGTTTCACACCCACACACACACACACACACTGTATTAGGGATAACAAAACTGTCAGAAAAGTTTCATCTCAAAAGCTTATCTGATTTAACACTTCTGCTGTCTTAATCTTATGCACTTTTATAGACCGACACATTATGGGTTTTTTGTTTGACTTGATGATTACTTATGGCTTGGCTTTTGAATTTGTCAAAACAACTTAGAAATAGAAATTCAGGACTGGCATGGCGGTAATTTGGGTGATTGGTACTCAGTTATACAGATTGGGTATTTAGCTTGATAGTGTCCTGGACTTGAGATATATAACTAGCACTTTAAATTGCCAATTGTGTTGTCAAACCTCCAAATCATTATGTTTGAATCTTGACAGCACGCACGTCTGTAGTTAACAAAATTTCTGCATAAGTAAGCACAAAATGACTTGTAATCTGAGCTGAAGTAGTGTTTTCGTATCATACCAAAGGATTATTTGGCTAGGAAGTAACTTGCATTTTAACCCATTGATTCACTCCTTTGTCGCTCGGTTTACCTGTATATATTCCCTTAACTATTTTACCAAAATTCGTAATGCTTCCTTGTCTGAAGCGAGAGCCTTTCTATTCATGCAGGTCTTCTTGACACTGAATATATCAGCAGATTTGCAAACCCTTTTCACGTGGAACACAAAACAGGTTCGTGACTTCAATTTGCATTTTTTACTTTTTTTTTTCCTTTCTGAAAAGTATATAGTATATAAAAGCAATAAGTTAATCATCAGGTACCGATGGGAAGTATGAAAACTAATTTTACATATCTTGTTGTATCATGAATTTAATATGCACTTTGGTTTCACCCATCTTAGTGTTTTGGGGATGTCCACGGACTTAGTTTTGCTTCTTTTCTATGCTTGCAGGTTTTCGCATTTTTAGCTGCTGAATATGAAACTCCAAAGCATCCCCTGAATCAGGTTAGTTAGCTAGTTTGCATCAGTTGAAATACACACACAAGGGTTACTGAGCTAGTTTGCATCTTCTGTTAAAATACACGCATAGGTCCCATTTATTTTCGAGGTTTCTTATTTCATTTCACTTCAACTAATAAACATCTGAGAATATAGATCCGATATTTATCTCACATATTTCAAAAGTAGATCTAGTACTTTCAGAAATTTTGAAGAATGCCAAAACACTGTTTTTATTGTTTCTGAAAATGCATTCTTCCTAGCTTGTCTTCCATATTTTTCCTATCATAATTGTTCACTTCATCTCCTTGGTAGCAATTTAAATTCAACACAAATTTTCGAAAATGAAAATTGAAAATAGTTTTTAAAAGTTTACAGACCCTTAAATTTAAACTTGCCAACTCCTTTCTCTAAAGAGAGAATAGATTGAAGTAAGTCGTGGTAATAGATTGATTGGTGGATCTCAAATTTCCATTGTTGAGGTGGCAGCTTCAATGTTTGTTTACGTTATTCATGATTTCATGTCCTTGAGATGGCAGATAGATGTGTCTTTGCATATTATACTGCATGCATCTGTCACCTATATGTTGTGTCATATTTCTTAAACTCTGAGATGCAATTTTACAGATATCCCTCTGGGATGCCATCATTCAGTCTAAAGAGCAGGCAAAGTTTACGATTCACACATCGAATAAATACCGTTTCGTTGATCAGGTATTTAACTCTTCAAGAATATTGTGTCTAATCTGACTTGCTTTAAATTTCATTAAGCCTTAATTATGCCATTTTTTGTGTTCAGGGAAGCAATTTGCGTGGAAAAGAATTTAACTTGACTCTGCACTGGCATATCATGCCAAAGACTGGCAAAATGTTTGCTGATAAATTAGTCTTGCCAGGTTACCGGTTGCCTGCACAATACAGATGATACCTCTTTGTCATGATAATGTATTTTGTTGTGTAACTTTAGCCTTTTCTATAACAAGTATAGAAGGTTTCTTTAAAGAACTAGAATCAGAGGAAAGAAATTCTGGTCTTGGATTGTGGAATTGAATAGCATTTAAATACTTGAATATTTGAAATTTTATTGTGGTGTGGTCTCTAACTGTCTCAAGCTTATAGTTCATCTGGTAAACTCCTATTAGATTTTGAAACTCCCTACTGTTTTTTAATATTATCTAACACATACACCTTTCTGAGGTATACACCTTTCTGAGGTCTCTTTGCTCTATATATGGATCATCTGCACTGAGTAAATCTTACTTAATTGCAATCCCAAATAAAAAAATGTTTGGACAAAATAAAATAAAATTAAATGAGAATAAATTTAGTCACATTATTTTTCAATATTTAAATTCTTTTTGTTCGTGCGTGTGTTCAAATATTTTTCATTTAGAATTGTGACCAAGCAAAACTTCTCCATTACAACTGCACCATGATGCATCGTATATGTTTAGTTCCACTTCTAAAGTGACCAGAATTGATTCTGGAGATATAGAGTTGATTTTGATATGTTTGGTTGGTGTTGAGTAGAATTGATTATGTCTCCATAATTGATTCTATTTGAATCTAGTATTTGCAGCTTTTGGTTCTGAAATTGATTTTCGCACACAATTTTATAGTAGTTAATAGGTCTTTCCCCCCTGTAATATAGGTCATTTCTGGTTTTCCCCCTGTAAAATTTTTATTTTGATTCACCCCCTGTAAAATATTTTTGTTTTGATTTACCCCCAACAAGCCAAACAAAAACGAAAATTTCTTGGAAAAAAAATAAAATTGGTTTTTGTTTGGCCTGATAGGGGGGTAAATCAAAACAAAAATATTTTACAGGGGGTGAATCAAAATAAAAATTTTACAGGGGGAAAACCAAAAATGACTTATATTACAGGGGGGAAAGACCTATTAACCCTTTTATAGTACAAGTCGCATTTTATATGAATGTATCTATACAAAAACCAATTTTAACTAGAATTAATTCTATTAAAATCTAATTCTTTTTAATACACAACCAAGTCGTTTAGGGACCATTAGGTATAGTGATGAAGCACATCTATAAAGAATCCAGCTCTCCTCCCTTGGTTCTCCCTTGTTTAGTACAGTCTCCATCACGTCTGAGCACATTACTATAGAGGCATGTTGCACAACTTTATACAATGAATCAGAAGTCAGAACCAAACAAATAAGTTAACTTGTCTCCAAAAAGGTTGATTGTGGGCATAAAAATAGGTTGATTGTGACATTTTGTATTTTTGTATGTTCTTTCAATAATAATTCTAGATTTATTTAATATACCAGAATAATAAATTGAATAAACTTTTACAAATCTAAATACTTTTTAATTTGATTCCATTGAATTATGATTGAACAAATCTAATCCATCTAATGAATCTTCAATAATCTAATACTTTCCTTCATTTTCCAGCCTAGTATAAATTCTCAATTGTTTTGCTCACCGTTTCATTTTATTTATTATTATTGAATAATAATCTCTTATCTACCTTTCAATATCATTTGCCGTCATCACAATCCCATTTTTTTCATACAAACTCAACCCTCTTTGCAACCACCTTACAAGAGTTAAGATAAATTCCAAACTAACTTGACAGTAATGATAATTCAAGATAAAAACATACGTAGTTGCAGAGTAGCATTTGTGAATTCAATTTGCTTAAAAAATGTAAATTCAATTAATAATGTTATATGTAGAGGCATACATGAATGTCACAATCAACCTATTTTTATGCCCCCAGTCAACCTTTTTGGAGACAAGTTAACTTATTTGTTTGGTTCTTATTCAGTTGTTTGGTTCTTATTCATTGTATAAAGTTGTGCAACATGCCTCTATAGTAATGTGCTCAGACGTGATGGAGACTGTACTAAACAAGGGGGAACCAAGAGAGGAGAAGTGGATTCTTTATAGTTGTGCTTCATCACTATACCTAATAATATATTGGTGGTTGATGTTATAAACCTTGAGGAAGAACTATATTCTAGCCTTTTCATTGGGGCAGTTCAGGTTCAATCAACACATAGCGATGAATGAAAAATAAAGTGAACACCAACAGAGCAATGAACTTCCTGATATGCACATTGTTGGTCTTTAGAGTGACGCTATGACGGACTTGGATTATATTCAAGATTGTCCGTCTTGATATGGTTTGAGTTCTACCAATGTCATGGTTACAAAAAGATGTTTTAGATCCTAAAATCGCTGATGACTTGGAGATTTTGCGGCCGTATTTGAAAGACAATGATGCTTGTGCAAGTGAACCGTTTTGCCGCCAGAGAAGAGCCTTTTATTGAGGATTCTAAGACTAAGAAAAAGATTATGCAGAAAGATTTTCAAGTTCATAACACTCGTTCTAAGGGTAGATCTCTGAATTGATTAGAGTTCTATTTGTGGGTTTCGTTTCGTTCCTTGCTTTCTCTTGGATTTTTGTTGCTTTTTGTTTCTTTCTTAATTTGTTTTTGTTGTTTTGCTGCTTCTTTTTTGAGAAGGTTTTGGTCTATGTCCCCTTCTCCTTTTGTTCTTGTTTTTTTTTATCTATATATTTTTAGGGTGTTGCATTTGGTTTACCATCCGCAGATCTTTTTGCTTAAAAAAAACAATTTACTCATAAAACATAAACTCAATTAATAATGTTAGGCTTAAATATGTCATAGTTCTTGCAAATAGGCCTTGGTTGAATTTTAATCCATGTAGTTACTAATCCTCTCATTTTTTTCCCTGCAATTGTTAATTACTTGAAATTTAGTCCAAATTAACTTTTTTTAGAATATGTGGCATTTGATTAGGTACGTGGCGCATACGTGGCACCAGCTGACAGGGAAACCACCTCGCTAACTCAACATTTTAGACATGAAGTTCCAATTTTACCCTTAATGAAAACTGAGACGTGCGAAAAGACTTGAATGCCCCTGGCTTTCTATTTCTTTCTTCCCTCTGTTCTTTCACGGCAGTTTCCCTTTCTTCTTCCTTTTATCTTCTTCATTTTTTACAAGCATTGAAGAATGGAGTACCTATCGGAAAACAAAATCAAGTACAAATTGGCCATTATTAGATGGTTGTTTCGAAAGAAACAATGTCCAGTGTTACAAATCTTCATAGACATTACTCCTTCAAACCCTTTTCATGTCTCTTTCAACTTCAACCCTTTTCCGTTTTCTGTGTCTTTTTCTTACCATTTCCTTCAATTTAGTGACCAAGACAAGGGTTGGTGGGAGGAGGTTGGGTTTGTTGTTGTTGTTGTTGGCCGAACGGAAAACCCGAAAAAACAATGGTATTCACCGGATTCCGATTCAACACTTCTTCTGCCATCATCATCTTCAGGAACAACCAAAAAAGCACCATAAGAATCTCATGCTTATGTTAGGATTAACTTGGGTCTTGCTCTTTTTGTTTTTTCGTTGCTTGTTGTTCCTTTGATTGATGTTTTTCTCCTACTTTAAGGGTCGGGTCGGGTTTTACGGTGGGTAATCATGGGAAGAGAATCATAAAGGAGAGAAGAAGAAGAGGGTTCTGAAGAGACAAAGAGGGAAGAAAGAAGAAAAAAAGCCAGGGGTATTTTATGCATTTCACATGTGCCTTGAGTCTTTAAGGATAAAATGGGAATTTCAGGTGTAAAAAGTAAGTCATGAGATCCTTATCCAGTCAGTTAGAGCCACATCAGCGTCACGTCACTAATCACTTGCCACGTGGGCATTTAGAAGTAATTAGGACCAAATTTCAAATGATTAATAATTGTAGAAAAAGTTTGAGAGGATTAGGAAGTATAGGGACTAAAATTCAACCGAGCCCTATTTGCAGGGACTATAGATATATTTAAGCCATAATGTTATATGTTTAGCCATAGTTGAATTTAATTGGTAATGGCATTGGCATGTGTAGAGACCATACCTGAACTCAATTTGCTTAAAAGTAAATAGGCATACAAGAATTCAAGTAAACTCTAAAAAAATAAATCAAGCAATAATGATATATTTGAATTTAAATATTAACTTAGTTCAGGTATACTGGATAGAAATCTTTATGCTATTCATAGACTCACTAACACACATAAACTCAATTCATGAACTTACGTGAATTTAGTTTGTCTATGTGTTAAAATTATTGTTTGAGACTTGAGTACGTTAATTAAATTTTGGTACGGTTTTCAAACGTAGAAAAAAGAAGATAGAAACCAGTAAAAATGATAAAAATGATTTCTACCGATTCAGTGAAGTATTAATACAAGGCTTTATACTTTAATCTTTCTTCAATTTTTGTCACAATGTTTGTAAGCAAGAGCAGAAAACTTAGTTAAAGAGATTTTTTTTTTAAAACAAAGGTGCTTATAACATTTCGTTAATAATCAAAGTCTCAATACAAAAGGGTATATGAAAATAAACAACGCAACTATCGAGAAACGTGGCCTCTTCTGCGAGAGTATGAGCAACCAAGTTTGCTTGTCGTCTAGCAAACTCCACCCGAGTAAAATGAGTCAAAATTGGGTCAAAAAATGGGGTATGACAGATGCCCCTATTTAAGTTTCTTCGTTATGGAGACTTGAAAATGAAATTTTTAATTCGACGGGCCGAAGAGACTTAAATACAGAGTACGCCATTTTTGATCAATTTTGACTCTAAAATGCTATGAATGCGATGTTATGAATGCTCGCGGTGCAAGTATGATTGCAAGACGGCGAAGATGACCGACTGGGGATAAAACAAACAGAAGGATACCCGAGTTCGTTAAAGAAAGGGATCCGACTCTGCTGGGGGAATAATGTAGGTTCACTGGGGAACAAAGGGTTGTCTACTATCGCACTGATAGCTGTATGAAGACAAATTGACAAGCATTACCTACTATCGATGTGAGATAGCTTAATGAAGGTAAAAATATGAAGGAAATGGTTTAAATTGCTTGTTATCAAATAGCTTTAATAAAGGTAGACTGAAAGAAATGACATCTTGTCCAGACACACTGAGGATGACCTTTTTTTAGAGAATTTAAAGGTATTTGCATACTGTTCATATGGAGAACATGCCTCTTGAAATACTGATGAAAAAACTAAAATGTATTTGCAACCTGTTCAATGGAGAACGTGCTGTTTGAAATACTAATGAGAAAAGCTAAAATGTATTTGCAAACTGTTCGATGGAGAACATGCCGTTTGAAATACTGATGAGAAAAAGCTAAAATGTATTTGCAAACTATTCGATGGAGAACATGTCGCTTGAAATAATGATGAGAAAGCTAAAATGTATTTGCAAACTGTTCGATGGAGAACATGCCGCTTGAAATACTGATGAAAAAACTAAAATATATTTGCAAATTGTTCGATGGAGAACATGCCGTTTGAAATACTGATGAGAAAAGGCTAAAATGTATTTGCAAATTGTTCGATGGAGAACATGTTGTTTGAAATACTGATGATTGGTGACATCTCTAGACCAGCCACACTAGGGATGACACTTGGGGAAAATGAAAGATAAGTGCAAGCTGTTCGTTTGTAGAACTTGCCACTTGGCACACAATGAAAGATAAAAGGTGCTTGTCGGTTGTTCATTTGTAGAACTTGCCACTCGGCACAAAATAAGAAAGGGTTTGCAAGTTGTTCGCTTGTAGAACTTGCCACTAGAAACAAAGATAAAAAGGTAAAAGGTAAATGCAAGTTGTTCGTTTGTAGAATTTGCCACTTAACATAAAGATGAAAAAGGTTTGTTGGCTATTCGTTTGTTAAACTTGCCACTCGACACAAAATAAAGGTTAAAAGGTAATTGCAAGTTGTTCGTTTGTAGAACTTGCCATTTGACACAAAATAAAGGTTAAAAGGTAATTGCAAGTTGTTCGTTTGTAGAACTTGCCACTTTATACAAAGATGAAAGATAAAAGGGGTTTGCAAGTTGTTCGTTTGTAGAAATTTCCACTTGACACATGAGGGAAGTAAAATGTATTTGCAAACTGTTCGTTTGTAAAACTTGCCACTTATACATATTTGATTGGTGACATCTATGGACCAGACACACTGGGGATGACACTTTTGTGAAGATAAAAATTGGGTAACATCTCGTTATCCGACATATCGGGGGATGACACTTTTGATGAAAATTGAAATTTGCAAGTTGTTCTGATAAAGAAAATTGCCATTTGTTGTTTGAGATAGGAACGAACTAAAGAGATACGACAAAACAAGACTCTGGGTAACTAATGCAATCATGTATGAATGATGCTTGTGTATAAGTTGAGTATGCATGAATGTATGAATACATGAATGTATGAATGTACAACTTGTACGACTATGTATAACTTGATGAAACAAGACTGGACAGGTGAGGTGGGAGGTGGACCGACGTCGTAGTACAAACACTCGGCAATCTTCATTGGAGATGATATCATTGGAGAAGGATCAAACCATTGATGGGGTAAAGTCCGACATGAAGCATCAATTGATGGTGAAGTAAACATTTTTTGCAGATGCTTCATGTCGGAAGTCTTTTGACAGTTAAGATTCCCCAGATGAATCATGTCTGACCCGATGCAGTTACTTTGTTATAATCCTTAACTTTTGCATAGATCGCCCTTTCGGGTTTTCGACCTATCAGGATGATCATCATTTTTTTTATGTCTTTAATTTTTGCCTGGACCGTCCTTTCAGGTTTTCAGTCCACCGAGACGCTCATTTTGCCTAAGCCGCCTTTTCAAGTTTGTGACTTATCGAGCTGTTTTTTTTTTAACAAAGTATTTCTTGACTGCATCACCATCCTTTGTGATTAGGCAACCCTATGCCTCTGGAGTCTGGTTGAAAAGATACTATTTTTTTTAGCACAAGGCTTCATTCGTTGAATTTCACGGGGATGAGCCTTTTTGTCGAAAGCTTGATGTTGGTTTGAATGTGTGGGCCGAATTCTTGGGTTTATGGTGGTAATGGGTTTATGTGTTGAAGGTGGTTATATGTGTATTTAGGTTTCGGTCATGTTGTGTTGTTGTGCTGAACACGAGAATGATTCTTGATATTGTGAGGGTTTATTGTGTTGTATCTGAGGATTCGAAAAAAAGCTTGTGTTGGTATTGGTTTGTTAAATTTGTGTTGTTGTTGTGGTATTTCTATTTGGTATTGTGTATTGTGTTTATGTTACTGGAAAATATTCTGTGAAGAATTTGAGGTTTTGTTGCTTGTTATGTGTTCTTGAGGTGTTTGATTTTTGATATCGATACTGTTGCTGGAAAAAAGCAGTGAGGTTTTGATGATATGAATTTGTAAGAAATTAGGGTTTATGGCCTCAAAGTTTTTGTGTTTATTGGGATTTGTCCCCGCCTCCCCTGCTCAATGATTGAGATCCCTTATATAGTAAAAAATTAGGGTTGTGAAGGAATTTTCACTGGACAAAAATGCCCTTAACTTGGACAGTAAGGACAAAGAACTAAAGGACTAAAACAAATAAAATAAAAAACAGAATAATAATTGATTTAAAATAAAAAAACGAAAATGACTTAAATAAATGAAAACAAGACCAATAAAAATAAAAAAGAAAAAATAAAAAAATAAAATAAAATAATAAAAACTTAAAATTGTCGCTTTCGGAACCAAAAAATAAGGTATTTTAAAATACATATTTGCCGAAATTTCATCTTAAACGACGAAAAATTCCGGCTTTAAAAGACCAGTAAAATGAGTCAAAATTGGGTCAAAATATGGGGTATGACAAATATATTGCACAATCAATAATTATTTTAAAATTTCGATACATGAAGAACTATTATTATTATTATTATTATTATTCAGTTATGATAACTGAACACAAAAAACTAAACAAAATACAGACACCACTGTATTGTATACGTATTTTTTCTTTTTTTTATTTATTTTATTTTATTTTATTTTTCTTTTCCTCTTTCTCTCTCTTCTCTTCCTCCATCACCGTCAGTCCGCCACCATACCACTCCTTTCTCTCTAATCTCTCACCACCAGCAACCCTGCTCATTCTCTCTGCAATTCTCTCCGGTCACCGCAACTATTGTCGTTATGCCGTCAGCCTTCTTCTCCATTCATAGCGCCACCATTGTCTCTCTCCCTCACGTTCGATCCATAGATTTCCCACACCACCATCCCCTTAGCTTTCTTCTCCGAACATAGCACCACCACCATACCTCTTTGAGCATAGCACCACCATTATACCTCTCCTTATCAAATCCTCTCGGATCTCACACATCACAACACACCACCGAAATATGAATAGGAGATTTGTCTCTCCGTTATGCCTTGTTCCACCTCTCCTGACCTCACCTCAACCGTCCTTGTCGCTGTTTTGGCCGGCTTCTCCGTCGTCGAAAACTGAGAGAGAGAGAGAGACAACAACTTGACAGAACCATCACCATGAGAGAGAAGAGGTAAGATGACAATCAATGAAGAAGGGATTAGATTTGAAAAGACAATTTTATTCTTAAACTATATTTGTAATTACAAAATTGCCATTGGTGTTGTATTTGTGTCAAAATTTATGTGTTTATTCATTTCTCATTATTATTTATTACGCATTCAATGAATAAAATGATTATTACCCTCACCACAAAGTCAGGCAACTTGGATCCAAGTTTTTTTTTTTTTGGTACAAGATGCAAGTTTATTCTTTTTTGATAAAAACAAAATGATATTCATTCATTCAAATCGAGATATTACATCATTCAACACCGCTAAAAACGTAAAGGAAGAATCTGCGAACAAACTCACAACATCCAAGTTAATAGCATACAACGACATAATACCTACAAAAATATATGATAAAATTAAAGTGACCGGAATATCTATGGCCTCCGGATCTGCAACGTTGACGCTCAAATCTTCGATTGAATAATCGATCTTCAATATGAATCAAATGAACACCGCAAGAAGACGGGAAATCAAACAACGCCGCACAAGACGACGAACAACAAACCACCACACTTAGATGATGGAATCACAAAGAAAAAACCTAGATCTATGTGAAAATCACTTATTTAGATTGAAATTTAGAGAAAAAGATGAAGAAGGGTGATTTCAGGTCAAGAATTGACCCAAAACCACCCCTCAATGGAAAATCTAGAAGAGAAAACCTAGAGAGAGAAAACTAGGGTCGGCTTGTTGGTGGTTTGAAAAGTTTTATGATGCAAGTTTATTCTGTTGCCTGAATAATAATTATCTGAACACGTTATAATGACAACTTTTTTGTGAAGTCTCCTAAAAAAAATATCTTTTTCAGTGATACCAATGTAAAGTTCCACAACATCGAATATGATGATAGAAATAAAATTCGTGACGGTTTATAAAAATTTCAAGATCAGCCAGTATCTTGAAAATTGATGTTCACACATTTGAGAAGGCTGAGAAACACATGTAAAAGACGAAATTGCCCCTCAGCAGTTAACTAGTGCGGATTTCCTAAACCGGCTGCAGTTAACTGCCGAGGAAAACCTCGGTAGTTAACTGCCGAAAAAAAACAATTATGCAGACAATGGGTTCTGCATAATTGTAAACATTTCCAAGCCATTTTTTCGGCCAGTTTTTACCTGTAATTTCCAGAACATTTCCAAATGCAATATAACTCATACAACATTTAAACTCAGTGATAAACAAGAAAAATACAATATCTTTTACAATTGTCCATAATTAAATCAAACCGACATTTGGTTCAAATTACACAAAGGTTTGAAATTCATCAAAACGTTACATAGTGTTCATAATTAAACAACACATTACAACTCATTACATATCATTAAATTAAACAACACATTCAACGCAATTACATATGGAACGAACATACATATATAATATATTATTTCCACCATATTCCGAAACATAAATCCAACGTCGCTATCGTCTTCAATAAGCCAATGCATATAGCTTGTCGTTTTCCATGCATATTCTTCTTTATCTTCTCCTAGGTCTATGCATGGCATTTGTCCAAACAAGTGACGTGTATATTGATTTTCACCAAGATGCTCAACATTGGATTGACCAAGCTTGATCTTTGTGTAACAATTCTAAATCCCACCTTATTTGCTTGATGACGTGCCCACTCAAGCAATTCTTCTCTATCCTTCCACTTAATGTCGTCTGAAAAAAACCTAGCCGTGTCAACTTTGTGGGCATGAAGTGGGAGGACACCGGAGTCAACATTTTTAGAAGCTTCAACATGGACGGAAGCTCCATCAATGTTTGGTTTGGCTACAACCTTAGGCGGTTTGACATCTTTGAAAATTTCGACAAAATTTGGTTTTCTCTCTCCCGGAACATCTTCCGCGTTCTCTACCATTAATATAATAAAACAACACAAAAATATAAATTAACAACTAACTAATGCATAAACATCAATGCCATAATGAATTAAAACAACACAAAAAAACAAGAAATTTTTTTTTGAAAAATTGGCAGTAGCTGCCTTTTTTTCGTTGTGAAAATTTTTTCACAAGTAATCCTCGGCAGTTAACTGCCGAGGTTTCCCATGACAGAGTTCTACGTAACTGACGTAAAAACCCATAACAAATACAAAAAATCAACCGATTAAAATGCTCAATACATGTTTTTTTACGTCAAAAGTGTGTTGATATCTCCTATGCTTGATGCTTCAATGATTTTGGAGCAAGATTTGATGAAAAAAATATTGGATTTGGGGATTGGAGGGAAGAGGAAAGAAAGTTGATGATGAAATAGTGTGTAGGGGGAGCAGGTGGCTGTTTCATCTGATGAAGCATTTTTCTCGGCAGTTAACTGCCGAGGGACAATTTCTTATTTTACATGTGTTTCTCAGCCTTCTCAAATGTGTGAACAGCAATTTTCCAGTATCTTTCATGTGTTTCAAAATTTTATAAGATAATAATCCACTTAATTAGACTATTTTACTTTGAGTCTGACCAAGGAGTGTCTTGAAGACAACTTTTGAAATTTTTTAATCAATAAACTATACATTGAAAAAGTTTAATAATTCAATTTCTGATGCACTGAATACGCAAATTTATGTAAAAACATTTAAGAGAAATACTAACTTGTGCACTAAAGTCACAAGATAATAATCTTAAAATAAAATTAAAAAATAAATATTGAATTGAAAAGATAAGTTTTTAAGATTTTGAGGTTATGAATACACAATTTTTAAGATTAAATTTTTACATTTAGTTTCTTATCTTGTGCCCTTAGGGCACAAGTTAACAAGACCCAACATTTAAAGTCCTTTAAAGAGTATTGTTAAGGAACTCATTATTATTTCACTTTACTTTTAAGAAATATGATAACTAGTACCCCAAGAACAATGGTTAAGGAATAAAATATAGTAGTATTTGCATTGGACATTGTGCGGTGCATAGTTTTTTTAAGGGTTTGTCTGACATGTGCAACATTGCACATGTTAAAACAAATAATAGTAGTAACTTTTTCTTGGAAAACAACAATTATTTATTCAAAAAAATTATATTTAATATTAAATGTACAAGTTTCAATAAAAAAAATTATATTTTAAACTTCTTAACTTTTTTTTAATACAAAATAAGTATATTTCAACCTCGGACGCAATGTTATATTACATTATTATCCAGCAAAGAGATAAGAGTGATCGATGGCTATGACGATGGAGAAGAGATAGAACGAGGGTGCGTGATGTAGAAGGAGAAGAGAGAGAGAACTCAGAGAAGTAAATGTCGTCTGTCAAATCAAAACTTTGATTGTACGAACGAAAAGATTTAGAATTTAAATTTATATTTATTTAAAAAGGATAATAAATTGATTTTCTACATTCAAGACTGATTTGTATATGAGTTTGGAGTGAATACCTATGTCTTCATTACATATCTTTTACCCGTGTTTTGAAATCAAATGCCAAAATATTCAGGTTTTGTTGTCATGTCCGTCCACTTAAATATTTTGAATTTGTTATAAGATTATTCTCAACTAACGTGATTAGACTAAATAGAAATCTCCGCCCCCTCTCTCAATTTTGATAATAAGTGCTACACTCTTTCAAAAAAGATAATAAGTGTTGCACATATATTGAACCTATATAAGTCACATCTTTGTTTTAGTACAACTATATAAGTCACATCTATGAACCCTAAGAAAAAAAAGTAACATAACGTGTGGGTCATATACAGAGAGAAATGTTACGAACATTATTTCTACATATCCACTTTATTTTTGGTGCAATCAATATTGTCTCACAATTTAAAAATTGATTCCTACGTAAAATAGTAAGATTAACATTAGTTTTATTAATAAATATTAAAATGAGTGTTGAAAATAAATTATCGTAAACATTTAGTAATTAGGGCCGTTTGGATTAACTTATTTTAGATCTTATATAAAACAGCTTATGCAAATAAATAAGTTTTTATGTATTATTTATAAGTTTTTAAGGTTGTTTATGAAAAAACAGTTTATGAGGATACGATTTTCGCTAGTGAGAGCTTGTAAATTAAAATAAAAGCTTATTTATTTACATAAGCTATTTTTCATAAGCTCAAAATAAGCTCAAACCAAACGAGACCTTAATAGTTTGAGGACCGCCTATTAACAACGTTAACTTTTTGTATACTATCCTATCATATATTCATAAATCATTATGTAACTTTGTCTCTAAAAAGAAAAAATATCAATCCTTTCAATACCAGTTATTCAAAACTTTACTAATGAAATACAAAACAAATTCTACTTTTAATTATTGAACTTAGTCCCTCATTTTGCAAGGATAGGTCAACTTGCTAACACAGTTTTTTTTTTTTTTTTTTTTTTTTAAGAATTTTAACA
>Ga0228710_1000789_pt1 | contig 43760 bp, 13 predicted proteins | sample MedpolnodulmetaG_FD_177995 | JGI IMG/M metagenome (GOLD analysis project Ga0228710, IMG submission 177995) | Root nodule microbial communities from Medicago polymorpha collected in Santa Monica, California, United States - pink nodules | ecosystem: Host-associated > Plants > Roots > Nodule... | reverse complement strand
ATGGAGATCAGCTAAACAAACAATAATTGCTAGATTAACTATGGAGTCAGAGTTTGTAGCTCTAGAGTTGACTGGTAGTGAAGCTGAGTGGTTAAGAAATTTTTTGGTAAGTATTCCTTTAGGAACAAAACCAACACCATCAGTGTCAATTCATTGTGATAGCCAATCGGCTATAGCTATTGCAAAGAATACATCTTACAATGGCAAAAATAGACATGTACGTCTGAGACATAATGTAGTAAAGCAATTGCAAAAATATGGAACTATATCGATCGATTATGCGAAGTCAGAAGTGAATCTAGCCGATCCACTGACAAAGCCTCTAGGGATGAAATTAATATGTGGAACATCGAGGGGAATGGGACTTGGGCCAATTGAAAACGACAAGTAATGGTAACCCAACCTTTGTGATTGGAGATCCCATGAAGAAGGTTCAATGGGAAAAACAAATTACTTGTTAGTTCTGTTAGCACTAAATATTTCGTCCCTTCCTATGGTGTATGATATTGGATGTGAGAGTGCTAATCTATATAAAATTGATGGGTAAGCTTAAAAGGCTTTTAATGATTACCATAAGCCCTTATGGGTGGTGTGTGGTTGGAGCATGCACTAGATGGAATCACCTATATGAGTGTCAAGTGGGGCCGCTTGCATGAGACCGTGGCGGGTCTCTAGAGCACTCATGAATACCAGGCACGCGCACGGCCTAATCGTGCACAACGGCGTAACAACATGAATTGTGGGGGTGTAATGTGACTGTGAGACCTCTAACACATATCAAGTGTCTTGGGTTCCATAGCTTGCTAAACCAATTCACTATGTCTTAAGTCTCATTAGTCTAGGACGGGTTCCATAGCTTGCTATACTGTTCCGATGCATTACATCTACTGATGTTTACTCAGGAAAATTCTTTTATTCTTTCATTTTAACTTTTGAAATATGTGGGGGATTGTTGTATTTTTATATTATTTATTATATTTCAAAAGTTAATGAAATTACTTAGCACATTTAACTTGTTTATAACAACTACTTTTCATTCCCAACGTTAAGAATTTGTTAACTATTATTGTGGCTTTATTTTTGCATGACTGAGTCAATTTTGTTGCCGTATAAAACACATTCTGCCGTGAACAATAATACAGAAAAAAAGTTAAGCTTTGTTCTTTCTCATACTTGACTAGTAGCAACAAAAATAAAGCCACACGCATACCTCACAAATTTGTTTTCTTCTCCTCCAATTTTTCTAATTCCTGAGATAAACATCTGCCTGATCAAATTATCATTCTCGTTGTTCTGTAACTTCCATAACTAGGAGAAGGACCTGCTGTATGGGAGTTTGCGCACATTGAGACGGATAAATTCCAAGGACAGTCTTCGTGACGCCTCAGGTTAATACTAACGTGTTCAACTTTGTAGGTTTACTTTCTAGTTGTTTTGCAGAATTTGGTTCGTAGTCACTCGAAGTTGCGGTGCTGCGTTGTTATTTAAAGTTGCGGTTGCCGGTTATTATTTGAAGTTGCAGTGTTGCGGTTGCTGCTTACGCATAAGGTACAACACACCAAACATACATACTCTCTCATTTTTTTCATATGTTTCTATGTACACCGTTATTTTCTCTCATAAAAATTCCGAGTTTCTGGGTTACATCTCCAGTTATCTTTGACACCTCCGGCTATGATTCATACCGGGGAAGACCTGTTGTATCCTGGGAGGATATGCGCTAATGAGGCGGATAAAATCCTCAAGGACAGTGACTATGTCACGCCTTAGGTTACGTAACAATGTGTGTTAGTTTTGCAGGTTTCCTCTAACTTGATTTGTGAAGATTTTGATGGAGCTGTCGGCAACCAAATTCGATAAGTTCCTTGTGCTTTATTTTACTTTATTATTAGTCATATTTATTTATTATGATATTTCTCTTTAAATTCTTATATGTGATAATTTCCACTCTAATTTTACAACAATTGCACCCTTTGCTTCTAAGTCAAAGCTCATTTAATTTACTTTCATTTTCGTCCCTGGGCCACATCCTCATGCCACTTGTCTAAAAAAAAAGTTTGATGAACTTTTTTTAAGACTTAACGTCTAAAACGAACGTCAGAAATGAATTGACTAACAAACTTACGAGTTATGAATGAATTTACTAACAAAGTGTTTTTGTGTGAGTCAAAGACTACTATGACAATGAGGTGCACATTGAAAACCCAAAATGATGATTTGTTTATTTTCTTACTTAACAACTTTGTCATTTTCATCCATAAGGTTTGGAGTTGAAAGTTTATTGTCTACATCCAATTTTGTCTATCCATCGTAATTTTATGCATTGACGGTGTAAAACTTGTTTGCACATGCATCCAATCAAATTACGTTGAAAAGATATTTTTAGAGATATTTTAAAAACTAATTTCAAAAGGTGGTATAATGATGTGATTTGATTGGACACATGTGTAAAATAGTTTTACACCGTCAACATATGCAAATTAAAGTCCTAATCTTTATACTAAAATATAAACCATTTAATTTAAAATGTATACCTTGTTTAAGATTATGGCATTAACCGAGTAATTGTGTTCAAGTGGTTAATAAACTTCAATAATTAAAAGACGAATTGCTCATAAGAACTTGAGTTTGATTTATGGACCAATTATTAGTCAGACATTACTTATCTTCTGACCGAACTTCGAATAACGCATCCTTCTGTATACATTTTCATTATATTATTTCTCAAATTAAATTAGTTTTATATTTAGCTCTTCAAAATATTACTACATGAGTCCAACAAGTCGACCTTAGTTTTCTCTCTCTTAATTTTCTCTTCCATTATCTTCATTGAGGGGGGTGGGCTTGGATCAATATTTGATCTCAAATCATCCATATTTATCTTTTTTCTTTCTATTTAAATCTAAATCAGTGATTTTCACATAGATTTAGTTTTGTTATCTTCGTGATTTCGTCGTCTTCTGCGACGTTGTTCACAATGTTCATTTGTTTTATATTGAAAGATCGACTATTCAATCAATGATCTCAACGTTGCAGTTCAGAAGTCATAGGTATATCGGTCACTTTAATTTATCATATTATTTATAAGTATTTTGTTGTTGTATGCCATTAACTTGGATGTTGTGAGTTTGTTCATAAATTCGTCTTTTATGTTTTGCGATATTGAATGATACAGTCTATCAATTTGAATGGATAAATATTATTTTGTTTTTGGAGAAATAATAATTTAACTTTATATTTTTACGTATATAAAGTTTATTGTCTGGTGTTTTGTTTTAATTTTATTTAAAGTAGTATTAAATATTAAATTAATCTTATTCATCTTAAAGAAATGAATTTCTAACTACTAGACTACTTAAAAAAAATATTAAATTAATCTTATACTTTTTAGTGTACTAAAAATGGAAAAGTTATATGAAAGATGAATGGATAAATGGTTATAGTATATATTTTTTATACTATGATGGTGAAAATATTATAATCTCCGTGAGCTTAACTCAGTTGGTAGGGATATTGCATATTATATACAGGGGCTGTGGTTCGAACCCCGGACACCCCACTTCTCCACAATTTAATTGGGTGAGCTCTAGCCACTAGGCTACTTGATAAAAAAAATAAAAATATTATAAACCATTTTGAAAAATCATAGAGTTAGTTAATTGTTCTTTTTAGAAGTATAATTTTCTTTTTAGTTAATTTTTTTTTTCTTCGAGGGTTTTGGCCTAGTCCACCCTCTTGTATTTCCCCTCCCCCCCCTTTTTTCGTCGGGGTGACAACTTAGTTGGGATGTCATTGATTCTCCTTGAGGTCTGTCCTCTCTCCTGGTTTAGCGAAAAAATGAAAATATGTTTTTTATGTGAAAGCTTATAATATTTTCCATCAAGAAAATATTTTCTTTTTAACATGAAAATATCATTAATATTTTATTTTCATTTTTTGCCCCCACTAAATAAAAGTTGTCAATCTTTAGAACCAAAATCACTTATTTTTTGCATAAAAATAAACTAAATATGGACTAAAATTAAACAAATTTTATATAGGAAAAAAGTTTATTCCTTAAAATAATTGAGAATAACCTATGGTTTCAACTTTCAAGTGACTAATTAAGCACATGACCTTATATCATACTTTAGGTAATAATTTATTTATTCAATGTTGACTGCTTAAGAGAAGTACCAGTAATTGAAGCAAGTTGATCAGTGGGATTATTATTAATCAATTGCATGAGTTTGTGTTTACTGTCACTGCCTCATTGGGATAGGGAAGTCAGAACAACGTTTAAGGAACGACATCTATGCCACCTAAATTTTAATTTTTTTTTCTAAAGCAAAACACATTTTAAAGGACTATTTGTGTTACAATGGGAATTCACTCAATTAGTGTAAATTATGAAAAGAAGAAAAGTAAAAGAATTCCGTGTGAAGTGTCACGAAACAAAGTTGACTTTCATTTTTTTTTTACTACAAATTGATAGACCGGTTATATTCTTTAGATATTCGATTGTTTACCATATACGTGAATTTCGTACGTGTTTAGATTGATGATAAAATTGACAAAATTATATAATTACTGTAATTTTAACAAAAACTACACTTTCTTCTACAAAATTACGGTATAGATTATATTTCCTTTATGTTGTCATAAAAAGTGTACATATAATTAAGGGATTTTGACATTTTATAAAAAAAATAAAAAATATGGTAGCTCATAATTTAATTTCATCAAATTGATTTCTAAGAGACATGTCTGATGTCTCCACTCCAACCACCATCAATAATTTGTTTCTCTCTAATTTGACACTATTCAGGATAATAGGGAAGATTTCAAAAATACTAAATATATATTTATTCAAATATGTAACTTTATAAACAATTAATAGATTTAATGTCATTTTTAAATTAATATTTCTATTTTTTTATTCCTTTATCAGCTTGGATTGTGAGCTTCACTTTGACTTCTAATACACGATTTCTTGTTAATAACGAATCACGTATATAAATTATTATTTTTGTTTTTTTCTTGTTAATAACAATCATGTATATGAATTATTATTTTTGTTTTATTTTATTTTTATCCTTAGGTAACGTCATGATAGTGCTATATCATTATGACATCTTGTCCTTTCCTATAATTAACCAAAAATGGGTAACACTTGATAAACACAACCAAACATAACCAAACTCTTGATCACATTATTTTTGTTTCATTGAGAATATAAACCTCTTCTCTAACTAATTTGCACACATCACATGAATTAAATCATTTCTTAACTTATAAACTCTCCTCTCTTGCTTAGCACATAAACTCTTCTCAATATATCATGGAAATCCTTCAAGTCACCAAGGACAGGATAGTGCAAAGTTCCAAGAGATTCACAACATTCTTTGTTGTAATTTTCATAGTATTTCCTGTTGTAATCATTGTTAACTTGATGTACTCAAACACAAGCTTCTCTCTCTTTGAGGAGTTTACAAAAGGCAAGGTGCTACTTGTTGGAGAAATTGAAAATGTTAAGAACATTACAAATGTCACAACCCATGGTGGAAGAGTCCATAAAATATCATATGGTGATAGCATAAAAGGAGACTTTACCAATATCAACAATAATACCATGTCAAAGGTATGTCTTATTTGATCAATCTGCAAAATTTATCTTGTGAACTAATCATAGCACAAAAATGATTATCTCCAAATTTGTTATAGCATTAATATCTCTACATTTATCTTCACATAATCTACATATATATGTATTGCAGCACCCTACTATCAAATATACAAAAATCACGTTGTTTTTTCATTATGTGTCACACCCATTTTTATGAGAAATGATATTTGTTCAACCATTTTGTAACAACTTTTGTGACAACTTTCTTTCTCATGTTTAAATATGTTTTTACTTTATTTCTCTATGAGAAATGATATTTGTACAACTATTTTATAACAACTTTTGTGATAACTTTCTTTCTCATACTCACATTATAATTTTACTTTTTCTCTCTATTACTTTGATTTTTGTGCAAACACATGATTTTCTTTGTAAGAATATGGTTGTCCATCTGGTTGTCAAACAAATGGATGTTCAAATAACACTACCTTTTCTCCATTGCTTTGATTTTCTTGCCAAAACCTAATTTTTCTTTGTAAATTTATGTTTGTCAAATAAGTTGTATCAAATGGTTGTTCAAATAACACACCTCCATTTTTATATAGGTTTGTTTATTCGTAGGCCTCTGAATATGATAATTTCTAAATACATCTTTAAACTATAAAAATTGTAATTAAATCCCCAAATTTGTTAGCTATTTGTAATTAGTCCCTCAAACTAATTCTTTTAATTAGGTCCCTAGACTTTTAAATAATTATACAAACTAGTTAAAAGTTTAGGACTTCATTATATTATTTTAAAGTTAAGAAGGGGCATAATGAAAAATGATTTATAAGTTCAAGGATTCAATTAATAAAACTAGAGATCTAATTTAATATTTTTGACAAATTCAAAGACTCACTCACTTTCTTTTTTTTCTAGTTTAAGAACCAATTTAAAAATTATCAAATTGTTCAAGACCCCATACGGTAATTAAAAGTGTATACATTAAACTTACTTTTGTTAGTTAATAAAAAAAAAAATTATTTTTGTTCTAGTTTGTCCAAAACTCACTATTTTCTTAATGTACTTGTCAAATTCAAGGTGCATGGGAAAATTCAAAATGCTACTACAACAACTGAAGAAAGACCAGCTACAGCAACAGGTTTGTAAATCAAAACCATGATATTTCCATTCAGCTCGCAATCATAGATATTTTTTAAAAAAAATCTTGATGATTAGTATAATAATTTTTGGGACTTTTTCTATCTCTCTCAAATCTACAGGTTTGAAGAATGACTCAATGACAAGTTCCACAAATGATCCAACTCTACATACTCCAATCCATAATGACAAAGAAAAACTGCTTGATGGACTCTTAGCTTCTGAATTTTATGATGCCTCATGCATAAGCAGGTTACAATCTCATTTATATCGCAAAGTTTCACCTCATAAACCTTCTTCATATTTAATATCGAAACTACGCAACTATGAAGAAATTCATAGAAGGTGTGGACCTAATGGTAAGGATTACCACAAAAGCATGAGAAAGATTCTAAATTCTAAGAACATTAAGGGTGATGCTTCGATGTGCAAATACCTTATTTGGACACCGGCTAATGGTTTAGGAAACCAAATGGTTAGCATGGCTGCAACATTTCTGTATGCTATCCTCACAAACCGTGTGATGCTCGTAAGATTCAGGAGAGACAAACAAGGTATATTTTGTGAGCCGTTTTTGAGTTCAACTTGGTTGTTACCAGAAAAGTCTCCTTTTTGGAATGAAAATCATGTTGAAACATATCAAAGTTTGATAGAGAAGGAAAAAGCTAACAATAATTCAAAATTGGATTTGCCATCATCATTATTTCTCAATCTACAATACCGACCAAACTTACATGAGAAATTTTTTCACTGTGATGATAGTCAAGCTCTTATCATTAAGGTTCCTTTGTTAATTTTGCAATCAGATCAATATTTTGTACCTTCTCTTTTCATGACACCTTTTTTCAACAAGGAACTTGAAAAAATGTTCGTTGAAAAGGACACGGTTTTTCACCATTTAGGACGCTACCTTTTCCACCCTTCGAATGAAGCGTGGAGACTAATCACAAATTTCTATCAAGCACACTTAGCTAAAGCAGATGAGAAGATAGGCCTTCAAATAAGAGTGTTCAATCCTATTTCAACTCCACAAGAAGCAATTATGAATCTAGTTTTAAATTGCACCATTCACAATAAGTTACTACCAAAAGTACTTGGTATGAAAAATTCAATGTCTACTTCTAGCGACAAAAACAAAGCGATTGTGAAGGTTGTTCTTGTTGCGTCTTTATATCCAGAATACGGTGATAATTTAAAGACGATGTATACGAATAAATCAACTTCTTCAGGGGAAGTAATAGAAGTTCATCAAGCAAGTGGTGAAGAGCAACAAAAATTTAATGATAATAAGCATAATATGAAGGCTTGGGTTGATATGTATCTACTAAGTTTATCTGATGTGTTGGTTACTACTTCTTTGTCTACTTTTGGATATGTTGCTCAAGGCTTGGGAAATTTGAGGCCATGGCTTCTATACAAGATAATAAGTAATGACACTCATTTTCCAGCTTGTGAAAGAGAGTTCTCAATGGAGCCATGTTATCATGCTCCTCCTAAGCATTACTGTAGTGGAAAGCCTATAAAAGATTTTGCTTCTTCTTTCATTTATATGAGGAAATGTAAGGATTATTGGTTTGGTGTAAAGTTGGTTAGTGATATAAATAGTTAGAGATGTTTCATGGGCAATGTAATTATCATGCAACTCTGTCCATATTAGTGGCTTATAATAAAAGATCCAAAATTGAGTCAACTTTGAAGCAGTCCCATTGGAATGTTCTAAAACATGTAAATGCAATTAATAGATGGTAATTGAAATCATTTTGTATACAACTCTAGGAGCTTGATAACTCATAATTCTAACTTTTTTTATGCTTTGTTTTACTTGTTATTTTGGTCACCTTGTTGAGTTTTTAGGACCTTTTTACTACTATTTGTTTATTTTCTGTCTATCGGAGTGATCATTGAGCCAATATTTAGAGCTAAAAGTGATGCATTCAAGCCATACAATATACATACGATGTTCAATAATGATGCAATATGGATGGTCATCTAATATAATATGGATCGTCAATAATGATGCACGAGTTTAATTAAAGACCTCCTTGGCTATAAATAGGCATGAGGCATACCTGAAAGATATCATATTTTCACTTGAAAAACTTACGAGTTTATACTTTTTAAATCTAATCCAAGTTCCTTTTATCTTTCTTCATAACCATTGCTTATTCGTGTTTTATAATTTAGACTGTCATGAGAGAGTGAGTAATCTATAGTAGTCTTGAGGTTTAGGGGGAATTCGATGATTGAATCCTTCTAAAACATTCACTCCACTTGTTATAACTTTGAGTTTTCAATTCTATATTTGTGTTTCGCACAATGTAGAGATATACACCGTAGACTTTATAATCTTAGATACTGATTAGTTAATGAAAATAAAGATTAATATCCAACTTACAAGATTGAACAAAATAATCTAACACGTGAGAATAGTACTTTAGGTTTATTTGAGATGTTTTAGGATGATTACTTTTTAATGGATCCACCAAGAGAATAGGAAGGGTCTTTGAATCAAGTTACAATTATGTATTTATACTAAAAGGAATCATTGAATATCAAAGTTCATCTCATCTTTGAAAACTCGATAGCAAAGCTGGGTGTCGAAAACGCAACCCTTAACCTATAAAACACTCACTTTACCACCCAACTATTTGCTTCATTTATTAATTAAATGCTTCTGCTAATTTATCTTTACTATATGTAAAGAGAATAAAAGACTTTGGACTAACTTTTTCATAACCAATTATACCCTCAAACAAATTTTCCTATAATATTTATTGTAAAAAGACCAAAATTTATATTATATTTGCTATAATTTTTTTTGAAGGATTGTATTTGTTATATTATTGGTGTAAATAGATAAACATGATTCATGAGTTTGTTAGACCATCCACAATGGTGGGTGCGTCACCTATTTAGCACCAAATTACATAGGCACCCCCATTGTAGAGTATAACATATGAGTGCTTATAGAGGAGGGTGACTATAGAAACACTCTCTTTCTCTTCAATTTTCATGGGTCCCATTTAATAAACCTTAGTAAAATGAACAAATTTTGTTAAAAATGTAATGATATAGAGTTATTTGTGGGGCTAGTTAATAATTTCTTTTGAGGTGCTGGGTTGGAGAAAATTAGTGTTTATTAAGTATTATCGTAAAATTGATGATGTGGACATAGGGGACCCACTTAAGCACCCAATGTGGAGTGCTCTGTTGTGGATGGTCTTAAAAAATTTTAAGGAGAGTTTGTTGTAGTTTGAGAGTCACAAACATTTATATTTATAATTTTAATCGAAATCAAAATTTCATCAAAAACATCATTTATAATTTATAAATGTTAACACAATAAAAAGAGTGTCCATCATTCCAATAGTAAATAATAAACACATTATGCCTTACACAAAACAATTACAACACTGAATACATTCCGTCACTCAAAACAATATTCCTTCCAAAAAAAAAAACATTGAATATATTCCTTAAAAAACATTAAATAAAACACTGAATACATTCCTTCACTCAAAACAATTACAACACGGAATACATTCCTTCCCTCAAAACTTGTTTCTATTTGTTTTTTTTTTTACAAAGTATTTGTGTTGTTGTACATGTGAAAGTAGGGGCGGAACTAGCACAACACATGAAATTATTTTTTTTTAGAAAAAAATATTTTTTTTCTTTCTCAAGTGACAAAATTTCAGTCGCTAAGGTATGAAAATCGCTCGCTAATATATGTAGAAATAAAAATAGAGATTGAATAAAATATAAAAAAGCGATTGTTATGACAAACTTGTTTAGTCGCTAAATATAAAATATAAAAAGTCGATTATGTTTTTTTTTTAAGAGTAGCTAACCATTTTTTACAATATAATAAAATAAAATACGCGGGATACTGTTAGTAGGGTTTTGTGAATTGGGAGCGGGATGGGTTCAAGACCAGAGGCGGTAGCTCCACCGGAGATATTCTACGACGATGATACAGCACGGAAATATACCTCTAATTCCCGTAACATTGAAATTCAGGTTTTCCTTCTTCTTCTTCTCCTCAATTCAATTTCCTTCTACTTTTTTCTGTTAATTGATTTCTGATTTTTCGTGTTTGACAAAGGAATCAATGTCTGAGAGAGCACTTGAATTGCTCAATTTACCCAATGACGGTGTTCCTAAGTTACTCCTTGACATTGGTATGCTATTTCACTTTAGTCAGCTTAGTTGTTTTTATGGGACATAACAGACACCTGACACGACACTGACACCGACTCATTGATATAATTGATTATAATCATATGTATCAGTGTTGTATCAGACATGGACACGTGGCGAACATCATACACATTGTTGTCTATTTCTCATTCATTGTATAATTTCTATGATCTGTGAATGTTTGTTTTGTTTAGGTTGTGGATCAGGACTTAGCGGCGAGGTAATCACTGAGAGTGGACACCATTGGGTTGGTCTTGACATTGCACCCTCAATGCTTGGTATGTTTTCCTTTTCCTACTAATTTTGTTACTTACTTTACTTATTCATATCTATTTTGCTTATTTTTGTTTTCATAATTTTTTTGAAAAATAAAATCGTTAACTTGTATTGTAGATATTGCATTGGAGCGTGAGGTTGAGGGCGACCTTTTACTCGGTGACATGGGTCAGGTATACTGTTAAACCTGATTTCAGCAAATTGTTGTCAATCATAGATTTTGTGGAAAATAACAGTTTGTAGGAATTCTGTTATGCTATAGTGTTTATTATATGAGTGTTTATGTATAGGCTATTTCTATCTATATAATAAATTATAAAATCAAGACAAATTGTGTTCATATGAGCTATAAGTTATAAGCTAGCCTTGAGAACTAGTAGAAATAAGCTAAATTTGGTTTATGAAAACATGTCGTAAGCTTTTTGTCTGTTTCTATAAGTTCTTCCAAACAGTCTCACAAGTGCTTATGTCAGTAGATTAGCTCAAATAAGTCAATCCAACCAAATGCTTTGTTATTATGCTCTAATAAAGGCTATTAGTTTCCTTTTCCATGTTATTGATAAACATTAGTGTGCAGTCATGCTGCACCTGTCTATTCCTTGATAAAAATAATATGTTACAAAATTTATGCAGTTGCTTAAAAAGTCAGTATTTGATCAAGTAAACAATGGAAAAATTGTAAATATAGTAGTTTAAATGAAGGATAAATATAATTGGAAAACAAATACACCAAAACTTAATATCCCCTTTATATATTTAGGTTATAGATAACATCAAGACACATTCTCTCTATCTTTCTTACTACTTTATCTTTGGTTTCAGGGTTTAGGGCTTCGTTTTGGAATGTTTGATGGGGTCATCGGTATATCTACCATTCAGGTTTGCTTTTGATAAATGCAAAATTCAAACTACAAAAATTCATGCATGGTCACCGTGTTAAGAAGAATATACTCATAGCACCGATGAAATGAAACTCAATTAAAAAGAAATGCAATGAAAAGATATAAAACTTAGTGTTAAACTTTTAATTTCTAACAGCCAACGTCCCCATTTTGATCTGGGATAAGTCATCCTTTTCTACCAAGTTTTCTTGGTTTACTTGTCTGATTATCATTCCTGATTTTTTTTTTTTTTTGACTTGATAATGAAGTGGTTATGTAATGCTGATAAATCCTCTCACAACCCTCATCTAAGATTGAAGTATGCTCTTTTCCTTATCTATCATACTTTTTTTTACCAATGTATGTAAACCATATGGTAACTTGCTGCATTTTTCCTCGCTTCTTTACAATTTTTTTTTGTTCCTTTGTAGGGCTTTTTTTACATCCTTATACAAATGCTTGACAAATGGTGCTAGAGCAGTATTTCAAGTGTATCCGGAAAACGATGATCAACGTGAATTGCTTTCGAGTGCTGCAATGAAAGCTGGATTTAGTGGGGGTATAGTGGTGGATTATCGGGACAGGTATGAGTAATACTTACAAAGCCATTCGTTTCATCAAGAGTAATGTGCAGAGTTTGTGTTTTTTATTTCTTTTTTATTTTTACTGATATCAAAATAAAAGAATAATATTACTATTTGGGCTTAGGGCCTAGCTCAAGGGAGGACTGCCCATTGCTTATAGGCACTCTTTGTCTGCCTATCACTGGTTTTTTTTTTCTTTCTTATCTCAACAATTTTTGTGAGAACTGATGAAGGCTATAAACTCTCATATCGCTAAAGTATTTACACATTATCCATATTCAATACCGATAGCGTACGATCCCTTATTTGCCAATGCAAGGAGTATCCTCCAATTATGGTTATGTCTTAACTGATATAAAATGAAAGAATACTTTTACGATTTGGGCTTAGGGCGTAACTTAAGGGAGGACTAAGCAAGGCTTATAAGCACTCTTTGTTCTCCTATCACTGTTTTTTTGCTCAACATTTTTTGTGAGAACTGATGAAGGCTATAAACTCCCATATTGCTAAAGTATTTACATATTATCCATTTTTAATACTGACAGTGTATGATACCCCTGTATTCGAAGGAGTATCCTCCAATAATTTTTATCTTTTAACTGATATAAAATAAAGGCTTAATAGCAGTTTTGGACCCCTATGTTTTAAGAAGTTGTGATTTTGGCACCCTAACAAAATAAAATACACACGTGGCGTCCATGTCAGCTTTGACTTGGTCAAAATTGGTCTGGGGGGCCAAGACTGCAAAAGAGGCAATACTTAGGGGGCGGTTTTGTATTTTATTTTGTTAGAGGGCCAAAATTGTAACTTCTTGAAACATAGGGGGCCAAAACTGCTATTAAGCCTAAAATAAAAGAATATTACAATTTGGGTTTAGGGCGTAACTCAAGGGAGGACTACCCAATGTTTCTAAGCACTCTTTGTTCTCCTATCACTGTTTTTTTGCTATAAGAGGGGCACTGATCTAGGGGTATTAGTGGGATGGTGTACATGATATATGTGTTGATGGTGGTGATTGACTTGAATTGGCAGAATTGTCTCTTTATGAATTAGATGTAGGATTTATGCTTTTATGGATGGTGAGAATGAGATCTAAGTAATGTACTCCCTCAGTTTATGAGTGTCGTTTAAGGTTTTTACACACAAATTAAGAAATGTAATAATGGTGTCAAAAGACATGACAATTCTACTAAACTAACCTTTTTTTTTTACTATTGGTGTAATGCTTTGGAAGTGGTGTACACTCAATTAATTAGAGGGTGCAATTGGAAGTATAATAATAGTTCTACATTGAAAAGTGCAAGTGAGATTCATTTTGAAACAATTTTTTCTTGGCTTACTACCAAAAAAAACAATTTTTTTTTGCTAAATCGACACTCATTTTGAAACAGAGGGAGTATATAGTATTAGAAAACAGGGAGTAACTAGTAAGCAATTGAATTGAATCTAAGACTTAATTTTGTGAACTTCTTTTATTGGTATATGGTTACGTAAGAGAATACTCTTGTTGCATATTTATAAGTAATATATTTTTTATATGGATGTAAGGGAATGATGTGTATGAGCTTTTCTGTTATCATCCCGATCTATGCTGTTAATAGCAGCCGTGGGCGACGTGGAACAGTGGCTAGCCTCTGCCACACACAGCGAACCTGCGCAGAAGGGAGTTGCAACTTGCAATCGTGTTAGCGACTGAGAAGAGCATTGCGCCGCTACAGGAGCATAATTTGTTCTCCTCTTTCCCTGGTTGCCACCGGCGTTCCATCCCCTGCCATCGCCAGCCGCCATCAACCTCTGCCTTCGTCAACCTCTGTCCCAGGCCCACTCTTAGCTTAGTTTTCTTGCAGGGCTTTTCTTTAGCTCAAGGGTTTTCTGGCAGTTGGGTTTTGGGTTCTGTTTAGAAGTTAGGGTTTTTGATGTTGATTATATTGACAATATCACAATCCACCCCTTATATTCTCAGAGGCCCCCTCAAATACACCACCAGAAGGACCCTTCTGATAGCTAATGAGGGACTGTTTGAGAAATTATCCTATTTATTTGCTACTAGCTTTTTCCTAAAAAAGGGATAATGGGCTGGGTCTGGAATTAAAACCTATTCTTTACAACTTTTAATTGTTTCCCCTTTTATAAAGTTTTGTGTTGTATGTCTGTAAGTGTAGATCAGTTGGTAGCTACCAGGGACATCATTTGTAGGGGCTGAAGTTTGAAACCCAGATTCTCCACACTTAAAGTGTGTGAATCTACTAGGCTACTTGACAAACAAAAGTTTTGTGGTGTATAAATAAACAAATATATATAATACAATCTTTATCATTTATAATCATAACATAGATATAAACATAATTGAATATATATAGTATTAACTATTTATAGTTCTTTTTATACTTATAGTTATTTGCTTGTGTGTGTGTGTGTGTTTGATTTGATAATTAAATATTTAGATAAATATTAATAAAATAGTGGCCACTCCTCTATCCGAGACTGTCAACATATATCATAATTATCTTTGTGTTTTGTTCAACTTGTTTTTTTCTTTTTCACTAACTGTGGAACAATTGTTGTCTTGTGATAGTCCTAAGAAGAGAAAAGAGTATCTTTTTCTCGTATGTGGTCAAAAAGTACCCTTGCCCAAAGGTAAAACTGAAGACGACGACGACGACAGTGGAAGTGAAACAAATAAAACAGTAAGTCCCCCCACATCTGTGTATTTGATTCATATTCAGGTCTCATCAAGAGATGTACTGAATTTTTTTTTAAAAATATTCTTCATAAAGTATGACTTTGGTCACAAAGCACCTGGTATTGATTTATGCTTCTATCCCGTCACAAAGCACCTGTTCATAAATTGGTTATAGCTCGTCTAAAAAGAGCATTTCCCTTTGTAGAATAAAGTAAGATCTCTCTATCATTGATGGCGACATTCATGCTACTATTACATGCACATGCATTAAAATCATGGATGAATAAACATATTAACCGATAACTTTCTTGTCAATGCCTGAAAGGCCCTTATGCTGGGGAATAATGTAGATGCCTCTTTTAACATTTTTCGCAAGCTTATTGCTAGTTTTACTTTATTGAACAAACAAAAATACTGTAGGTATATGTTTTAGACAGGAATAGACCTTGGAAGAAACAGAAATACAATAAGAACGAAAAGGGAAGGGAATGGATAAAGAGGAAGAAGGAGCAGATGAGAAGAAGAGGAGATGATGTTCCTCCAGATACCAAGTACACTGGTCGGAAACGGAAAAATCGCTTTTGATATTGTTTATCATATGCCTTAATGTTGAACATTTCTTGCGTTTCTGACCATTGTGAATTGCATCTCGTGCTTTCCATCAGTCAAATCTGTTGCAAGAGATTTGCGTCAAATTTAATTGTCACATTTCATGGCTTTTTTGTGTGTTAGGTAATGGTCACGTAGCGATTTTTAAGTTTGTATACTAATATTCCATGGACAGAATACATCTAGCTTGTGGTTTTAAGTTATTTAATTGTATCGGATGACAAGTCATCGTAGAACTCTAAAAAAAGTCATCTGGGAATTATTTTATTTTTTGAAAAGATTTTATTGTTGCCTATGGAGTTACCATCTGCTCTTTCTGAGGCGATAGTTCAGTCTGAGAGTGACATTATGAAAAACGGGTTGTTTTGGGATTTATTTTCAGAAATAGGGTTGGTTTACTCTATTCTCAGGTTTTGAAGATTTTTATGGGGATAAATTACATATTTGGTTCTTTAGTTTGTTTTGTGGTTTCATTTTGATTTTAAGATTTTTTTTTTGTACCATTTCGGTCCTTAACTGGTTGTCAACTTGGTCTATTTGTTAGTTTCCAACAAGAAAACGTTAACTTATACATGGTGGTATTTATGAGTGATTTTTACACCTAGTTACAAGGTCAATAGTTGTTTCAATGTTGAGAGGACCAATTTGTAAACACATGCAATTGAGTTTTGAATTGAAGGTGAAACAACGTTTGGTGAATGCATGTGTTGTTTGAATAGCTAAATTTAACACTGCTGCATTTTTAAGTTGGATTTGAACCCGAGATTGATTAAGATGGAAAAAAACCTTTACCATCTCATTCAAGTGTTTATTGGATTAAAACGATTATTGAATTTTCACTCAAACACAAAATACAAAAGATTGAAATTCATTAAAAGTGCCAATTTCTCGAATAAGCCAACGGATTCAAAATATAGTTAAATAGAATTTTGGAGCTTATGAATGAAACCCTCAAATTTTGTCTAACGCAACTATCAAGCATATTTCAATTGATTAAAATAATATTGAACTTATATTTTTCATTCTGGATTCAAAATTGTGTCTTCTCAAGTAGAATAATTCTATATTGTCTATCAAAACAATGATTCAGACTTCAGATGAACCAACAACATAAATTTGAACTCTAAGACAAGTTTAGTCTATCAAACTTGACCATATCATTATCTACATAGTTTGTATTGTTCTTATGGTCTAATCAAACTGTTTCTCATATAAGAAACGCATGGTTGACACATCAATATTTTATACTAGTTCCAAAAACAATTCAACAAACGTACATACCTTCATAACACCGAGAATAATTATTTGATGTCATATTATTTCCATCTTAAGTCAATATTTTGATCTTCATAGACAATGTAATTCTACACTGTCAGCTCGAAAGTAAATTTGGTTATGTCTAAATTTTAAATTCAGATATGACATACAATCTTTTGACCAATAATATGTTCTAAAATTTATTTAAGTTTCCTAATCATCACACTCTAGATCAAAATTATACTAATAAAGCAAGTAATAAAAAAATCAGAATGTTAAATAATGAAGCTAACAGTTTGCACCGATAGAAATTCCAAACTCCATATGAAAATATTTACCTAACTTATCAATATGAAAAAAGATAAAGAGTTGAACCCTTGAAAATTAATATGACAATCAGTATGAAAATTAAAAAAGCATACTTATAATTTAAAAATTAATTACTTCGGGACACTTAAAGTTCATTCTGCCTTGCCAAAGCATTATTTAGTAGCTGTAATCATGAGTTGAACTCTTCCATCCGCTAAGAGCATACATAAATTCAAAATCAAAGTTACAGGCAGTTTCTTACATCAAAAAATATTCTAAATTGCAGACATACATAATTGTTTACTATCAAAAAGGATATTACAGTACATTAGCTGATACAGAAGCAATACATCCAATACAAATGATCAAATTACACGCCTTTAAATGGATTTCAATAACTTCATGAGATTAGTTTCAGCAGTTACGTTCAGAGATAGCCTAGTTTGTCAAGAAAATAAATACATTCCCCATGTTCTCTCAACCTTTAAATTGCCATTCCCGACGGCACATTGGGCAATGTGCTTGTGAGGTCTGAGAATTCACCCATTTCAAGATACAATGCAAATGAAATGCATGATTGCATGCACCCCAAACTGCAAGTAGTAGGAAAAAGAGTTAGACTACTAAATACTAATACTAATAATAAAAGAATCGTATTTGATCAGTTAGGATTTAATCAACGTAAATCTTGTGTCGTAGAGAAAGACAAGTTATGCGTATAGTGATGCAATATGACGGAGAAACAAAGACAGACATCACGGCGGTGACAAATAATTCTCAAGCATGACTTCACGACCCAAAATAGAATTTCAATTACCATCTTATGTCTCTTCTGAAAAATTCTCAATTATGCAGGAATTGTTATTCCTTGAGAATAAAGCTTTTAAAAAAATTCACCTTCTATGCCATTAACAATACATCTTCGTAGCACTTATGCCTAATTATATTTATGAAACTACAAATGATGTTTAGAGGTAACCAGACTTATCTACATTCAGAAAAATAAGAAATGAACTGAGTGATTCACTGTCCTGCATGTTGAGAACTCAAAAAGCAACATACACAACTTATAAAAAAATGAAATTTTTTACACAGTGCAATTTCATATTACTCAGTTAATAGCTAAAACTAAAAGTCTCTTTTCTAAGGCTTCTTTACGACAAATTTACTCAGTTAATAGAAGCAGTTATGTGAATAAATGAAAACATAAACAATTACCAGTTATGAAGTTAAGCTTTACTACTTCTTTATGAAGTTATGAGTAGAAAGATTATTAGATTAAGTGATTAACCAAAGACAAATTTATGCAAATATAATGACAACTATGAAAGTCCAAAGACAACATTAGCAGTAGCTTACTGAGTGGGCAGTCATCCCCGGGAAGTTTACAATCAGGACAACATCCATCAAAAGCCATCCTACAAATCCCACATGTTTCATCTTGTGCATCCCAAGTCCATGAAGCAACAGCATGCCATCTACATTTGACGTAAGAGAAATTTACAACTAACAGATAGAAATTACATAGACTGAAAAATTTGAAATTACTAGGCCCAACACAAATTTTGATTAAAATTGCAACACAGTTAGATTCACAATAGCCATACAACCTTTGTTGCATCATATAATTAGTGCGTATTTGGTTCTACAGTGACAAAATTGATTTCGAATAAATTGATTCTGTAAAAATGATTTTGGCTAAAAGTGAGTTGAAGGTAAAGTGATTTTTGTTTGGATATATTGATGTGAAAGTGAGTTGAAATGTTGAATGATAAATCCAAGGGTAATAATCAATTCTCAAGGAAAAAGTTACAAATTCTAACTTAAAGCAAAAATCAATTCTAGAGGCAAAGTCAATTCTAATCAAGAACAACTAAACATGTCAAATCAATTTTGCTTGCTCCAAAAGTGGAACCAAACGTACACTGAATATCTAGTGAATATCATTTTCAAACCCATTTTTGTTCTCCGGTTCCACCCAATTCCTTCCCACTTCATTTCACTATCCTCTCTATTTTCATAATAAGCATAATCTTAACAGTTTACCGACGATCCAATAAAAATGTCATCGGCATCACTATACCAATGTTATATCAATCCCTAAAACATCTCCACAACTATTTTCATAGCGAGACATTATTAAATGGGACATTGTAACAAAAACATACTATTTGAAAGACAAATTAAACAAAACAATTCCATCATTACATAAAGTTAGTTTGAGATAAAGAAAGTAACATACTCTGTATCAGAGGATCAGCAGATATCCCAAAAGGAGAAACCTAAGTCAAGAAAAACACTGCAAATACCCAATTGATGATATATAGATAAAAATTGAAAAAAAGAGTAAAAGCATGAAAATTTGAAAACAAAGACACTGTGAAGCAAAAGAACAAACAGGTAATATGCAAAACTGATAAAACAAGCTATTAGAAACAATTGAAAGAGGAATTGAAGAATAATGAAAGGGAATTGAAATATTGAGAAGGATACGCAAGATTTTCACTTTCATCTCTGTGAATTTGGGACGAAGATTTGAAAAATAGAGGATACGGCTTATTAGGATTTTCACTTTTTTTTTCTTTTACTAAATTTTCCTTTTTGTTATAGAATTAGAATTTTAAAATAGTCCTGGTAAACTTAGCTTGTTTGGCAGAGACATTACATAATTTATGCAGAGCCCATGTTTGAATTCCGAACATTCCACTTTTTTACAATTAATTATGTGAGCTTCAACAATTACGCTACTAGACCAAAAAAATAAAATTAAATACTATTCAAACTTAACCGCATTTTTAACCCACTTTTGTTCAATTTCTCATTTTGGTCCCTAATTTTTAAATCCTCGATTTTGATTCTCAATTTTTAAAATTGAGAGCTTACTGATTAAAATAAAAATGATTTTGACATAAAATAATTTATAAATTATATTTTAGAGATTTTGAGCCTGTTTGTTATAACTTTTTTTTTTAAAAAAATCACTTTTTTTTTAAAAAACAAAAAGGGTTAATATTTCTTTACCCCTGTAATTTGGGAGAGTTCCGGTTTACCCACCTGTAAAAAAAAAAGTTTAGATTTCAACCCTATAATATGAAGATTCTCCACAAAACACCCTTGTAATATGAAGATTCTCCACCAAACACCCCTGACCCCATCCAGACGCTGACGTGGCACGTCACTGTGTAACTATTTTTATTTTTATTAAAACTTGACACATGTGTAATGGACACTGATGTGGCACGCCACTGTGTAATTATTTTAATTTTAATTTTTAAAACTTGAAAATTAATTTTAAAAATTTTTAAAATAAGACAAGAAAATTTAAAAAAACGAAAAAAATTGGATTAAAAAATTCAGAAAAAAATTAATATTTTTTTACCAAAACATTAGAAAAATTAGCTTATATTATTTTTTTTCGAATGTTTTTAAAATTTTAATTTAATTTGGATTTATTAAATTTTTTTCAAAAGTTTCAAAATACAGTAAGTTTAGAAATTTTTTTATTTTATATATAATATTTTGAGAAATATATATATAAAGAAAACAACCCCTTTTAGGTTTTTTGGACTGGCTATTTTTTTTCAAAAACGTCCTCAATTTTCAATACAAATAAGACATGTAATAAATAGATAAGAATAAATTTAAATATTAAAAAAAATTCCAGATTTTTTTTATCCTCAATCTTTAAATATTAAAAAATATTCTCAAATATGTAACACGTTGTAAAAAAAAATTTGGAATCAAATTTTCGAAAAAAAATCTAAATTTGTATCCAGATTTTTAAAAATAAAAATATTTTCCAGATTTTTTTTTTGTTGAGAAAATTTAAAAAACTTCTTTTTCAAAAAAAAAATCTGTTTTAATTTCGAAAAATATTTCCATATTTTCGAAAATAATTTAAAAAATTTTTCGAAATAAAAATTTTGAAATATGTATTTCAGAATTTTCGAAAATAATTTAAAAAATTTATGGAAAATTAAATTTTTTTTAAATATATATTTTTCGTAAATTATAAATTTTGGAATTTTCGAAAAACGTATATTTCAAAATATTAAAAAAATGTGAAAATTATTTTTTGTAATAAAAAAAAAATCATGATTTTATTTTTAACTTTTACAAAAAAAAATTAAAAAAATGAAAAACAAAATTAATTATACAGTCAGCATGCCACATAATCAGATATGCACAGTCAGTATGCCACTCAGTTCGCCACGTCAGCAATTCTGCACAGTCACATGGTTCAGGGGCTAAAATCAAAGAATCTTATTTTACAGGGTTGGAATCTAATTTTTTTTTTACAAGGGGGTAAATACATATTAACCCAAAAAATAATCACTTTTACGAGTTTACCTTCTCAAAAAATAGAATTTTTTTAAAGGAGAGAGAAAATATGATTTAAAAGGTTGAACTAATTTTGTAACAAAAAAATCCCTTTTATATAGTTGTATCCAAACAAACTAGATTATTTGTTTAAAAAAAGTGATTTTTATCATGCTAAACAAACGTAAAATAGATTCTGATTTTTCACAAAATCTCCTAATATATAATCTTTAAATTATTTTATGTCAAAATCACTTTTATTTTAATCCGTAACAAACGGGGCCGCGTTTGTTTCAATTTTTTTCAAAAAAAATCTATTTTTTTCCTTAAAAAAATCACTTTTTTCATTTTTAAGTGTTTGTTTAGGATTTTTAGAAAAATCATTTTATCAAAAAAATCTATTTTAACCCTAAGATGAAAAGTTATTAGGGTTAGCTTTTCTCAAAATCTATACTTTTCAACAACAAGGAAATAACACATGTGTATGCTAGAATTCTTTTTTTTTTTAAAAAAAAAGAAATGGATTTTATGGATAGTAGGCAAACACAAATAATTTCATATTTTTTTAAAAATCTATAAAAAAAATCTCTAGATTCTTTTGACACAAAATCTATTTTTTTAAAGCTGAAACAAACACATCCTTTATGAAAAATCAGAATCTATTTTGCGTTTGTTTACCAATATAAAAATTACTTTTTTAAACAAATAATTTAGGGTCTGTTTGTTACGGATTAAAATAAAAGTGATTTTGATATAAAATAATTTAGATATTGAGCCCGTTTGTTACGGATTAAAATAAAAGTGATTTTGACATAAAATAATTTAGAGATTATATTTTAGAGATTTTGTGAAAAATCAGAATCTATTTTACGTTTGTTTGCGGTAACAAAAATAACTTTTTTTAAACAAATAATCTAGTTTGTTTGGATACAACTATATAAAAGGGATTTTTTGTTACAAAATTAGTTCAATCTTTTAAATCATATTTACTCTCTCCTCTAAAAAAAATCTATTTTTTTAGAAGCTGCTCTTAACAGCTTCTCATTTGGAGCTGTTTTTAGATTTTTTTTAGATTCTGATTTTTTTTTAAATCTATAACAAACGGATGCAAAACTCTTAAAAGTGATTATTTGTTTAAAAAAAGTGATTTTTTTTTCTTAAAAAAACTATAACAAACAGGCTCATTATATTTTAGAGATTTTACGAAAAATCAGAATCTATTTTTCGTTTGTTTAACGTAATAAAAATCACTTTTTTCAAACAAATAACAAGTTTTGGGGGGTTTTGAAGGGCTTCATTTGTCCAATTTTAAAGTTCCCTCAAATTAGGGGGTTTTGGGAGGTTAAACATACAAATTAACAATTTTACCCTCATAATAATTCAAAATTCAAATTAAGGACAAAAGTAATTTAAGGCTTATTGGGAAGGGAAGGGAAGGAAGAGAGAAAACTCGCAAAACATAAATTAAATAAGATTTTGTTTTCAAAATTTATAATGTAACCCAAAATATAAAATTTAATATAATAATTATAATATAAATACTAGGTATAGGACCAAAAAACTTTTTTACTGCTTATGATTCGACCTTTCTTAATTGTCACTTTTTTTTTCTCTTTTTTTAAAATAATTGTCATTTTAAAATATTAATCTGATATTTTTTTTGAGTTAAAAATATAAAAGCTACTCATGAGTCGACATAAAAGTGGTGATAGAATTCTTTTTAGCGATTTAAAGTCGAAAGAAAAATTTAGAAGGATTAAAACAAAAAAAATAGTATATTTATAGAAATAAAAACATAAAAAATATCTCACTAATATATCCTTATTTATTTAATTTCACTCTACTTTGTTTTACTTAATTTCTCAATTAATTACAATCAATAAAAATATTTTAATAAATAATATTAATTTTACAATCCCTCAAAATATTAATTAATGATTTCTTTTCGCAAAAACCAAACTTATTTTCCAAGAAAAATCACTTTTTTTTAGGTTGATAGTATTCATTTCACACTATTGGGGTATCATCGTCTTCTCAGTTCCATTTTCGGTTCTCCAAATTTACATACCATCCAAACTCCTCCCTACTTAACTTCTCAGTTCTCACGATACGGTACGTTCTTTTCTTCACTGTTTGAATCACACGAATCTATTTATTAATTTATGATTGATTGATTAACAAGTATATTAACTCATTGTAATCATGTTTTCGTTTTCCTAATTTTTTTTATTTATTTATCTAGTTATTTGTTTAAGAAGGTGAAACTGAAACGTTATTGTTACGGATTGATATGACTCTAATTGTGGCTATAAGTAGGGGCAATTGTCATCTTGTTAGATAGCTTATGCAATTGAGTTCGGATCAAATCTAAATTTTAAGATGGTATCGGAGCCTCACAATTCCGTGTCGGTCATTGAATAGAACTGAACTTGCATACATTTTATCATTTGTGTTCAATGGATCATTTTAAACTTTTAGGAAGAGTACTTTGTTTGAGAAGATGAAATTGAAACCTTTTTTATAACAGATAATTTAGATTAGGATGGAATTTATAACCTACCAACCACAGCATTTTAGACTTGAAACTAATCGCAGTGGGTGTGAGCCAAAGGTACACCCATCTGTGCCGATTAGATAAAATTGGATAATAAGCATACCCAGTTGAAGAATCGAAATTTGAAAATATATAAAGTCTAGATTAACAAGAGAGTGGTAGATGAGCTTAAGCTTACCAGGGTTGTTTGAGGAGGAATGTATCGAAGATTATCACCGATGCTGGAGACAGAGAGAGACGACGGTGAGTTACGGCAGAGAGAGTGCGAAGTTGGTTTACAGCTGCAACTAGTGTTAGTTTTCACATGTAGCAATGAATGGGAGATATTTGGAGTATATCGGGACGGGGTCATGGTTTCATGGGTTTGAATTCACCAAATCGGTACCCAACCCATAATACATGAATTAGGTCAGATTAGAGGGATATATTGGGAGTAACCCTGTAACTGACCTTTATACCCCTCATTTTTCATATTTATCTTTGATAAAAACGAGTTACGTTATTTGAACATCAAGATACAAACAATATATATGACACTGTGTATGTTTATTTTTATCTCTATTACTTTTTATCATGTATAGGTATACTAATTTTTATCATCTTATCCATTCATTTATTCTTCTATTTCATAATATCCGACATTACGATCACCACACGGAAACAACTTCTTTTCACCTAGGGATGTCAATTTGCATTTATAAATGGGAATCCCTGTAGGGACTATCCTATTTAGGGATCCACAAGCAGGGAATTTTTCCGCATGGGGACGAGGAGGTGAACGAAAACTTGTTGTCACCTTCTTAAACAAACTACTCAATCTCATAAGCTAATCATAGTGGAATTTTAACAAACTGCTATTGTTCCACGATACACAAGTTAATACAACGTGTTGTCAAGTAGCGGTAATACTAGTGTCATAACATTGTAGCATAGCAGAATTTGAACAAACTGTTCTTTTCTGCAATCCGCAATTGACAATACTGAGTCTATCCTACAGATAAGATACGCAAGTTAATACAATGTGTTGTCAAATAGCGGTAATACTAGTGTCATAACATTGTAGCGTAGCAGAATTTGAACAAACTATTATTTTCTGCAATACGCAATTGACAATACTGAGTCTATCCTACAGATGTCTAGTGATGCAAACTTCACACTCTCATCTTGGACGTGAGGTGATGTGTTGAGAGTCACAAACTGAATATTGTGATTATAAGTGGGGACAACTCTCACCCCAAATGTTAGCTTTTGCGGTTGAGTTGGTATTACTACTCACTTTCAAATTCTAAGACTTGTATGACAGAGTTGGTCGATGCAAGTCTGCATTGTTTTATTTCTGAATGTTAATGGAACTGCTCACATACATTTTGTCATTTGTGTTTAATTGATCATTTAGAGTATAGTTAAAGGAAAGTATACTTTGAAACGATGTAATATAGCATGATAACCAATATGTGTGAAGATTGAATAAGGCCATATAAATAAATGACTGCTCAGATGATTTTCACCTGATCATTTGCTTCCTTCTGACTGTGATTTTTGCAAATCTGAATTGATATTTCACAGTTACTGCAAATCAAGGACTCAAGCAACTGTAATGGGTATAATCAGGAGGTTCTTCTCTTTTATAGCAGGGAATGTGGTTGGGATCTATGTGGCTCAGAATTACCAAGTTCCAAACTTCAAGGAGGAAGCTAACAATTTCTTAGATTGGGCCAAGGAAATTGAGAAAAAATACCACAAATCTAACAAGAAAGATGATGATTAGAAAGAAACTAGAACTTCTTTGACACTACCAGTGAAATCAGGTTTTGTTTTGGGATTTTTTGGGGGGCGATTTGTCCTCTATTTTATAGGATCAAGTATCTTTATTAACCGACACAAATTAGTTAAGGTCTCTAAAGAAGTGTTCTTCACAATTCACATATATAAACATGTCCATTATTCAAGGGAAGTGTTGTCATTTTCTTATCCTTGTTCTAAAATTTACCTGTGACTTACTTAGATTCTTGATTCTTGGATAGTATGTTAACTCTAGGACAGAAATTTGTTTACTGGCGATTGGAATTGAATTTCACCCCATAATATCAAATATTCTTTTTACATTGATCCTTTAACTTGCTCAGCTATATTGTTTGTTTAACAAAATGTATGTGTACTGTAATGTGCAAACAAGTAGTCTTACTCTCAGCAATTCAATTTTCATTTGCATACATTTAGATGCAAGTTATATTTTGTGTCAATTCATGAGATAGTTGTAAGTTATGAAGCTCAAATGGTTAAATACTCGTCTTAAATATAAGCAAAAAGTCAATTGCATTTGATTCAAATTTCGATCAAATACATTTGTTTTTTCTTTCTTTCTTTCTTATATCTGGAATGGAAGGGTGTATATGTGCTAAAACAGGAAAGCTAATTTATTTGAGTTGTGTACGAGTTGAACCAGAGCAGTTTACATGCACACATCACATGATGGCCTGAAATGTCCCACAAATGAGATGTCCTTATCCAAGAGTTTGCATTTATCCTGTTATGGTCTCCAAAGTGGGAGGTTTGTTGCACATGACCTTTGCCTAGTTTGATGAACTGTTAAAATTGTTGGCAAAAAAAAATAAAAATTGGAGAGAGATGCGTTATTAATATGAAACTTTTTTTCACTAATTCCTTATTCATACTAAATTGCATTACAGTGTATGTTTGGTTCAATTTTGGAGGAGTCAAAATTGATTCTAGAAGTGTAAAATTGATTTTGCCATGTTGAGTAGCTTTCAAGTAGAATTGATTTTGTCTCCATATTGATTCTACTTAAAATTAGGATTTATAATTTTTTATTCTAGAATTGATTCTTACACTCAAATTTATTCAATTTGCTTTTAGATGTATCCAAACAAAATCACTTTACCATCAACTCACTTTTATAATCAACTTTACAAAATCAATTTATTCAAAATCAATCATTGTTATTGCATAACCAAACATTCACATAAACATTCGTCATACTACAAAACGTATGGAAACCTTAATTAGTACTCCATGGAATACTGTTTCCAAAGTCTTCCATTAAATAATTATGACTTTTGATCCCTCAAACAATTTTCTTTGTCCCTTTTATTCTCTTTAAGATCTCAAAATTTCACTCTTGCTTTTGCTGTTTCCCTTGTGAACCACAAGTTGGTTTCAAAAGGACGATTCTCATATAGCAATTCCAGGTACTACGAGTGACAACCGACAACACAAGTCAAGCATTTTTGGTCTCTTGAAAATGACTATGACATAAAAACCTACATCATCATCAAATAAAATTCCGTAGTAAAGTACAAGTGTATTATTCAAAACTTAAAATAGGTTTTTTTTAATCTAAACACCTAATAATCTAAGATGAAGACACAAAAAAGTTGCAGTATTCCTCCAATAATCTCTTTTTTGGTGGTGGCCGGAGTTTGAACCTCAAACTTTGCATATATTATGCATTATCCATACCAACTGAGTTAAACTCACGAGAACTTCTCCCACAATCTCTTATTCAGTGGATGGTGATGATGACTCTGCAGGCAACAACAAATCTGCCATCTCTAACTGAAAAGGGCTTATATCAATTTTCTCATAACCAGGAACAAACTCAAATGTATCAGTCCTTAAGTTGCAAATAAAAACTCCATCAGCATAAGAATGTAAATACACAATGTCTCCATCATAAGGATGGAACCCTGCAACCCTCTTATAATAATTAGCACAAAATTTCTGTGACATTTTTTTGGATATGTCAATGCTATGTAACAAATCCCAATGATTCTTTTCAACAAGTTCCCAAACCCTCAAATTATTTTGTCCAATATCAGCTATCCTCAAACAACCACAAGAGATTCCAAGGTAACCAAAACTCATTATGTTCATTGAATCAGCTTCTAAAGGATAATTAAGGGTATCCCTTATGTTTGTATAAGGATCAAACACAAAAATGCTTGTCCTCCCCATAAAATACAAGCTTCCACCATAGGAAAAACTTAGTAGCCAATGAGGAGCAAAAGCGAATCCATCCGGAATATTCATAACAACACGTTTCCATGAACCCGTCTCTGAGGAGAAAACATATAACTCCATCTCGAACAACCTTTTTATGAAGGACTTAATGATCACAACTCGAAAGTTATGTTCATTTGGACACTCCGAAGTGATCACCGCACCCGTGGGTTTGCAAATGAATCCTACCGCGAATAAACTTTCATTACACGTCGAAGGAGAAGGAGGTACAGGGACACATTTTTTCAATTGTGGATCGTAAACATAATAGTCGATACCATACGTGTATCGATTCTTACAGCACAAGAATAAACCGTTGGAACAACCACATACACTTCCTTTGATGAGCATATCCGGACCGAAAGAGATAGGCATCTCTAGTGACGGATTTTGTTCGTGAAAAGCTAACACAACTTCATGAGGTGTGACAAATATGAAGATTGATTTGAAAAGAGAATGTTGATGAGACGTAAATTGTTTAATGAAATAAGGGCTTGAAATCAAATCTAACCAACGTTTTGAAACACATTTGCATCCAACAGTGGATCTAAATGGTACAAGACTGAATATTTGGGCTAATAAATCATCTGATAAATATGTTATGTCACACATTGATGACAACTTAGCAGATGAGATATCATGAGATGCCATATGAACAACAAAACATAACACAAAAATCACACAAAGAAAACACAACAATAATCTCAACACTTGATTGATTTATAAATTGAAGAAAGAAAAGAAATATGATGAGAGCAAAAGAGAGAAAAAGTAAAACTAAGAGGTGGAGAAACAATTGGCAGTTAGTTGGTTTGTTCTTGTCAGATCCTAGACCCAATTAACATGCTTTAACGTTTGGAATTTGGAACCAGCTCTTCTTCTTATTATTTTATTATATGTTGCAATTATTACACTTGGACTAGGATATTTTAAAAATACTATTTTTCTTCCATAGGTATATGAAAATTTAATGAAAAGAAATAGTAGTATATTAATGTAAGATGGAAAAAAGTCAGACAGGGAAATGTACTTGAAACAGAAATTTTATTCTATTTTTTATCATATATACGTTATTGCAATTCATGGTATTTATACTATATTTTTATCTTTACTAAAAAAAATTCATTGTATTTATTTTTGAGTCAAAATATAGTTTTTTTTTTTCATTTTCATTTAAAGATATGTATTGACCCTACAAGTCATCGCAACAAATCTAATACTCCTATTTAAAAAATGAAAAACTTATGTATGTACATTTTCTTACCTGTTTTTCGTATAATTTTTAACTAAATTTATCATATCTGTCAAAAAAAACTAAATTTATCATAGTTTCTTAAATTTATAATTTTCGCAGGGTTTGTTATATCCAAAAAAAAATATTTTTAGCTAAAAATCATAGGAAAAACTTTTGAAAGCATGCACATAAGTTTTGTCCTTTAAAAAAATATCGAGAAAGACTAAATTGTCCAATTTATTTTTATCATAGACTTAAAATTATTTATTTTTCCTTTGAAACTAAATTAAATCTAGAGTTTCTTTGTGCGTCTAAACTGGACCTTCAATCTTAGAAATTTTCCTCCTATTAGATGAGGTAATATTTAAAATTTATTTATTTATTTATAAATATATAACTAATAACGATATCAAAGTTATTATATTTTCCGTGTGAACTGGATAGCAACTACATAAACTAATCTTTTGAATTAGATATGATTAAAATATATAAAAAAAAAAGTCTCTTAAATTTTTTTTACATTGTTGCATTAAGCTATATTTTTTATTATTTTATTATGTGTTGCAATGATTGCACCAGGACTAGGATATTTTATAAATAATTTTTTCTGTAAGTATATGTAAATTTAATGAAAATAAATATTTAATGTATGATGGAAATAAGTCAGACATGGAAAGGTCCTTGAAACAGAAATATTATTTTATTTTTACGCAAATAGTTATTGCAATTCATTGTATTTTTTCTTTATTCATTAAAGGACATCTTTTGACTGTATTTTATTAGAAAAGCTAGCAGCATTAGGGTACGTGCTCCATACTGGCTGTACATCGAAACATATTTGCTTGTATGTCATATTTTGATATCTTGATTATGAACAAAATAATTGTATATTATACTCTGTCTCGTGAATGATTTTATAATAAATTATGATTAATATAATAATTATTTTGAAAGAAAGAATGATTAATATAATAATAACTGTTATTGTTGTATAGTTGATGTGTTATAATTTTTTTTATTTTTGTGTGAAATATATTAAAAAAACATTGATTTTATTATTGTATAGTTAGTGGACTTTCATTCGTGATGTTTTACCCCGTAACTTTGTTTAGGCTTACCCAATTTGTAATTTTGCCTCAACCTTTGTTTTTCCTTTTTTTTTTGAACAAGTCAAAATGAAATATATTATAACACAAAAGGTGATTCATCTCACACAAGATGTGCAAAAGAGAACCACCCCCAAAAGTCACAGATACAAGTCTAGTGCTAAAAAATCACTACTGAGGAGAAATAAACAAAACAAGGTACAAAACAACACCCATACAAGGTAAAGGGTGACGCCACCAGTCATTATAACTGTAGGCGAAAGTAGGCATATTCGCTTGTAGCCAAGAAAAAGACATAAGTTTAACTTTGTTTTCCCTATTTGAATTTTGTATTGCTAATTTTTTTTTCTTTCCTTTTTTGGCATTCCTTATGCTTCAAAGGGAGGTTTATTAATAGGATGATTCTATGGTGAAGTCGTGAAAATGACTTTTCTGATGAAGTTAACACTATAACATCAAAAGTGTAGTGAGTAACACCCCACTGTTTGTACAGTGACATCAAAAGTTCAGTCCTCATGGTATCGTCAATTCATCATATTAACAAGACTACACTTAATCTAATTTTATCCTACCTTGTTTTAAGTGTAACGCCCCACAAAATGTAACACAAAAGACTATCACATAATATCATCAAATCTGTTTGCATGTTAAAGATGCCAACAATAAAATAGTACTTGTAAGTCCAAGATGTTGCAAGCATTACTAGATGAATTACTATTGATCATTAATCAGTAATCAACAATTTAAAAATGAATCAAACATTAAAATCAAAATTAACTTTTTCAAAAAAGTCAGTTTTCTGACTGCACCGTAGAAGCTCCCTTATTAATATATTTCTTCTAGTCTCTTAAAAGATATTAATTGATATTATTTTAAAATTTATCTGTATTTATCTGTATCCACGGGGGAGAACTATCCTTATCCATGGTGCAAAGAGAAAAACTTTGAGTAAAATAGAACATTTAATTTTGAAGCTTCAAGATTGCGATGCAAAAAAGACACAAATGTTTCATTTCACACTAGAGCAAGCATTCTCATTTTACAAATAATTAGAAAATTGTAGAGTCTGGTAAGTGGTAACAATCACACATGTGAAAGATGTAAGAGTTCTGTGTAGAAATGTTCGGTTGTTCTCATTTTAATTTTTAATAAATATGAACCATTGATTAAATCTAATGGTAATTTTGAACTGATCCATCGATATAGGACTTAATAGAGTTAGAGCTGTAAAAAATGAGTCGGGCTAATGGGCCGACCTATAAGCCCAAAAACGCACTCGGGATTTTTTGGCCCAAGCTCATTTGGCTCATACAAAAGTGGAGGGTCGGGCTAGCCCATTGATTGGGTTTTGGGTCGTCCCATTATCGATATTTCATTTTATTTTTGTTAAAAAAACACTATTTTTTTAAAAAATAATCAACTAATTTAAAATTTATTGATAAAAAATATTTAAATAAATAAACTTAATAAATATGAATAAATTTAGCTTGAAGTTTTAAAATTTTAATGTTTATAAATTATTAATTTAATTTAATTGAAGGAATAATCTAGAGTTTAATATTATTCAATGTTAATGTAAACATTATTTATATTTTTATATCCATCCAATCATATTTTACCAAAAAAATAGTGGTGAGTAACTGATACATAAAAAAGAGAGAATAAATTTAAAAAATAAAACATAAACAGGCCGGGCTGGCCCACACGGGTTGGACTCTAGAATTTGCGGCCTAATTATGAATGGGCTGGGCCTAGCTGGCCCATTTATATAGTCGGGTCTCTAGGGCGGGGCCAACTCATTTGACACCTCTAAATAGAGCCATCATCCTAGAACTCACCATATTAAATTCAAGAAAAATGCTAACTAGTGGAGTATTAGTTAAAGAAGGTAAAACTATCTTAAAATATGTGTAGTCAAGTATTAAAAATGTTCTTTAGAGGTTTTGTTTGGTAAAAATAGCAGATATCTGGTAAGTTAGTTGATAGCTTATAGTTGATGACTAATAACTTATAACTATTGGTTTATGACTCATAGTTAATAAACTAATTGAAGTATTTGCTAAATTAACAGTTTTTTTTTACAAATGCTAAATTAACAGTTAACTAGATAATAAATATAAAATGACATAAAAGAACATTAACTCATTTCATCCGCTTATTTTCACCGCCACTTTATAGTTCATAAACAACGGGCAAAGATTCTCTCCATTTATAATTTTTTTTATTTGTTGCAATTTGGAGAGAGATAGACACAAAAAATAAGTGGTGGATCCGCGGGTTGGTTTTTAAAATATTTCCCATTGACCCGTGATCCAACCCAAAACAACTTGTTCATCTGCGGGTTGGTTGGTTTGTGTTTGACTAAAAAGAAGGGTTTTTGACGCAACCAAAATTAATAAAATTTTGTCTGGGGCAAAAAACGGTTGTGGTCAAATATGACTCAAATACTTAGTGTCTACATAAGAATCTTGCGCAACACTAAATCCACCGTTTTGAATCAAAACTTAAAAGACATAACTAATTTCTCAATATAAAATGAAGGACTGAATATGAGATATATATAATATTAAAATTTATTAAGTTATTGGATGTAAATTGCATAATTCATCATTTTGAGTAAACTAGCTACAATAATATTTTGACAATAGCTGATGTTATGACAGAAGCATCATGCATAACATTGTTCTCAGTAGTAAGCTGTGATTTTCCTGAGAATCCATTCTCACAATCGTTAGCCTCATTAGCAGCATCATTTGCAGCTTCTTCAGCAAATTTAGGGTCTCCTTTTTGCAAAGCTGAAATGGCATTAGGAACGTTATATGCCACAATTGTATTGTATTCTTCAGCACACGATTTAAGTGCAGCTTATTGATCAGGAGGACTCCGTGCAATAAGTTGATGGATTTTGTTTGAACCATCGTTTGCTTTGGTCTTCATTACATTAACCATGATTTGTGCTAAACCATTGACATCTGCAGTAGGTGCTTTAGGGTCAGCATTCAGGTACTGAATGCAAAGTGCATAATTTGGAGTCTTCTTGCAAGTTTGTTGTATTAGATCCACATTGTTTGGGGGACCTATGTGACAGCGAGGTACACAGTTAAAGACTAAAGTGACCATTTGCTCCCATAAAGTCACTTCTTTAAACGGCATACCATGTTCTTGTTAGGAATTTTGTGTCCTTGTGGTGGACTCATGTACACTTCTTCAGTGAGATCACCGTGTAAAAATGCATCACTAACATCCATGTGATGAAGCTCCCAACCTTTCTTTCACTCCTGTCATGGTTAGCAAACATTTAACTATATTCATTTTTGCTATAGGTGCAAATGTCTCATTAAAGTCTTCTCATTCTACTTGTGTGAAACCTTTAGCTACTAGTCAAGCCTTGTATTTCTCAACTTCTCATGTGAGTTTGTACTTAATTTTGTATCATTCTCAATATTATTGTTGCACCATTCTCTTTCAAGATATATGGAAATGAAATGTTCATAGAACACAACATCTCTTGATATGGTGAATTCACGGGTATGTGGATAATCAACGAATATGCACCTTTATACTCTTTCTCCAAATTTGTCAGGTCTTTTGGATGGATTTTTCACGAACACAAACATCCGAAAATTCTTAAGTGTTCATAATTAGGTTCTTTCTTAAAAAGCATTTCGTATGGTGTTAATCCCTTTTTGGCTATGGTGAAAGTTCTATTAATAATATGTGCTACAAGGGGTATACATTCTCCCCAACATCGTAGTGGACAATTAGACTGGAAGCCTAGAGCTCGTGTCACATTCAAGATATGCCTGCGTTTTCTTTCTACAAGTCCATTTTGTTTGCCACATATGTATGTTTATGGATGATTCCTTTTAACATGTGCATTAAATTGTCTTTTAATCATGTTGGAGAAAGTAGTAATAATGTTATATGCAAGGTTTAAAATATGAGATAATGGGGTCATATGGTGAGATGCACCACTATCAAAATCCATGTATTATTGCCAAAATTACCAGCCATGCTTCCAACTTTCTCCAGAACCTAGTTAGAATTAAAATTCTCAAAATTTAGTAACACAACCCTCAAAGTAATCAAATTGAACTTTGAAATAAATACTACTGTAAAAGACTTGTAACATCATGCACTAAAAAAATCTTGTAACATGTTGCATCAATTGAATTAACAAAAATAGCTCATACTTATGAAACGCAACTCTAGCATGAACTTGAAATCTGAAGTGGGAAAGAAATACTACATTGAAAAAACAATTTACCACTAGTAATTAAAGTTTACAACATCACTTTCAAATATAGTGGTATTAACAATTAGGAAGTTTCATTAAACAAAACAATGAATTAAGAATGCTAAGGTTTGCAAAGTGGAACATTGGTTAGACCAAAACATATCCAAACAAAACAAAAATAAAAGACAACATTAGAGAATTTTGTCCCAAATATTCCAAGACCATAGGAGCAGCAGAATTTGGTGATGAATGGTTGTGTTGAGATGAGGAAGGAGGAGGAGAAGGAAGTGGATGGACAAAAACTGAGACTTTCATTCCATTGTTGCATTGTCCATTACCACAAATGAAGTAATATCTCATAGATTTGTTGAATAGTATGAAATCCTTCCCACTACTCCAATTCCCAACAGCACTGTCTAAGGTACAGTTGTCATAACCTGTTTGGTTCACTAAAAACACATTGTACTGATTCTTTTGGTACCTAAATGCTATTACAACAAAAACAAAACATTAAGAGACAGAATGAGATGATTGCTTAAAGGGAAAAATTAATATTACTAAGCAATAATGGAAAAACATAATTGAGTGAATCACCAATTTAGTTATGGAAATCTAACGAAATTTCAAAATAATTGGTAAACTAAAAAAATTTCGATTTGTCTGTCACTTAATAATTGTTTACTATGTTAAGGCGTAGATGTTTGTTCTTTAATCGGTCAACCTATACTAGTCCACTAACTACTTTGTAATCGAGTTATAAATGCTAGTTTGATTCAAACTATTCGTCATGTCACTATGTCTTGTCCCATCAATGGTACTCACAACTTTAATATTTTTTCACTTTCATACTTACTCAGCGGATCCCCATCACACCCATTATTTTTTCCTCTCTATAAATACTGAAATCTTACTTCATAATTTTTACACCACTTCATTTTCCCTCTTTCATTTTGTCTTATAAGCTTTGTTCCGGTTGAAAAACTTCATCACTCTCTAACTTCATTCTACTCAGCCCCTTCATTGCAGGTATAAGCTTGTCTTGTAAGAGAGGGACCGAGTAAATTGGAGCTAGAAAGTGATAAGTTTTCTAGCTTGAACAAGCTAAGGCAAAATGAAAGAGTGAAAATGAACTGGTGTAAAAATGATAAAGTAAAATTTCATTATTTATGTAAAAATGATAAAGTAAAATTTCAGTATTTATAGACGGAAAAAAACAATGGGTGTGGTGGGTGGTGGGGACACGCTGTGTAATTATGGAGGTGAAAAAATATCAAAGTTCTGAGTACATTGATACGACAAAACATGGTGACATGACGAATAGTTTGAATCAAACGAGCATTTGTAACACGGTAAATTAAATTAGCAACATATTAATGGGCTGAGCGACCATTAATTTATTAAATTAATATTCCATTGACACTATAAATAAGCTACACCATTGTACTAATTTTCCATTCTTTTATCAATTTATATTCATTCTACATGAATCTCCATGAGTATCTCTTTCATGAACATTCTTATGTTTTCTTCTCTATGATTCCATGACTCATAATAATAAGTTTCTGTTAAAAACAAATTGTTGAAAAGAACCCAAGTTCATATGACCAGTACCCATCTCTTGGTCAAACTCCAGAACATGGCTCTTTCTAAGACTATTTTGAAATATAGTAACTTTAAAAATCCTGCAATTTTTTTAATTAGTAGACTTCTATTAAGGTGAAATCGTTTAGAAGAATCTAAACCCCATAACATGAGGTTTAAGAACCAAAAATTAAACGCAATGTTTAGATGTGTAGTTAAGAATGAAAGATCTAAAAATAAACATAGCAGTTGCTAAAAATGAGAGAGAAAGAGAGAGTACTAACATATATAGTCACCGACATAAATTGTATGGTTATTAGCCCAAAGAGTGTAGTTAATCCCAGGGTTCCAGCCACGGTTGGCACCTACAATGTGGTCAGTAGCAGAAACAGGAAAAGGAGAGAGTGTGAAGAGGAAAAAGAAGAAGAAGAAGTAACTTAGTACCAAGAATGAGGAAGAAATAGCCATGATATGATATGATTTGTATGAATGATTTTCTTCTTTATAATAGTTTTTGTGTTATACTTTGGAGTGGCAACGGTAACATTAGAGTGGATACGCTGGCAATTATTGTATTTGTGGTCCTACAAAGTTGGCAGACATTGACTGTGTTTCTTAGCTGGCTGGATCACATTCTCAGAACCCCATCCATAGCATTTTTTTATTTAAAAAATAAAAATATATTTATCGATATGTATCTTTTAATCTTTTTTTGGCAGGGAAAAAAATAATATTTGAATTGCTAAATTGATCAAAAGTGTATTAAGGAATCACCCGTCTTGTATTATTTTCTTAAAGAGACAAGCAAAATGGTTATGTTGCTTCTATTTTTAAACCACTAAAGATTCTCAAGTAATTTTATAATCTAAACTGTGTTTAACTAGTTTTGTATATATTCAACTCAATTTATTAAAATGATATAGGGTGCGTTTGTTTCATCTTTAAAAAAAATAGATTTTGTGTCAAAAGAATCTAGAGATTTTAAAAAATATCTGAAGTTATTTGTGTTTGCCTATTATCCATAAAAATCCATTTTTTTTGAAAAAATGAGTTCTAACATGTACATGTATTATCTCCTTGTTGTTGAAACAAAATAGATTTTGAGAAAAGTTAATCCTAATAACTTTTCATTTTAGGGTCAAAATAGATTTTTTGATAAATGTGATTTTTTCTAACAATCCTAAACAAACAATTAAAAATGAAAAAAAGTTATTTTTTTAAGGGAAAAAATAGATTTTTTTGAAAAAAAATCTGAAATAAACAGGCTCATAATTGTTAGTGATGTAATTTAAAATGAAATTTAATAATTAAACATATTTTATTAATTAAACAAAATTCATAATATATTTACATCCCGGAAATGCTTGTTGTAGCGAATTTTTTTATCCCGAATGCATCCCGAGCAATTTGTATGCAAATATCATAGACCCACTTTTTCATCTCACCGTCCATTACTTTTGCAAAATTCTAATCCTATGGTGTGAGTATTTCGTTAAAGTCTCACAATGTTATTTCTCGCTTGAATTAGCATTGCTCTTTACATTAACATAACACTAGTTACTACATAATCTTTGACATTTAAAGTTAATATTTTTTTTTAAGGAATTTAAAGCTAAATTTATAGTACAAGAAAATGGAGAGAGAAAGAGGAGAAAGTTTTTCATCTCTTTAGCACGCCCTCGAAAAATATAGAAACACAAGATGATGGAGTAGGAGAAAGTGGAAATTGATCAAAACAGTCCTAGATCCATTCATACCATTTGTCCATCTCAGAAATTCCTATGTAGTTTTTGTAGGGATGGTACAATGGTCAATTGAGACATTCATATCAATTAATACGTTTTTTGGATTTTGACATGATTTGTGATCAATACTTAACTCAATAAAGTCACATTTGAAAAACTATTTAACTTTGAAAAACCTCGTGACTAAGTTTTTTGGATTTGTCAACAGCTTCCATGCTTGTTTACCAAGCATGACATGATAAAAAAACATTGATACTTTTAAACATCAAGCTACAATAATTCTTATGCGTAGATAAGCACACCCATTATAAGCAGCGTATTCATTTAGATTGCGCTCCGTTATTTGTTCAATGACTTTTAATGGATTTATGAGTTTGAGTCCGTGGATTTATAACTAGTGTCTATCAATGATGACTATTTAAAGCCATCACAAAAGATTGATTTGATATTAGTCTACATTTTGCAATGATCGATGTGATAATAAGTTATATAATTCAAGAATTGATGTGAGAAAAAGTTATATAACTTAAGGACAAATTTTCTATCAAAACAGACCACGTAAAAAAAAAATCAGTTTCTAAAATTTTCGATCAAATTCGTCTTTATATATGGGGAAGTTGGCTTAGAACTCACATCACATGTCAATGTCACACATCAACATTATTAACGATCAACTTGATGGAAGGACTAAATTTATTAAACATTATAACATTCAAAGATATTTTTATCTATTTTAATTATTTCAGAGAGGAAATTAATCGATTGTTCAAAATTCGAAAACGAGCAAATGTATTCACTCTTTTTTTCATGAATGGAATTCACACTGACATCAAACTTTATATACCCACATGTACGTCCTTCAAAAAAAAAAATATACCCACATGTACGAGCACCATTTTCATGCCTGTGTACTCTTAAACTCTATTTCTCCTCTCTTTTTTTCTCTTAATATTTAAACCCCTTCCTTTTTTTTCTTCTTTTATGAGATATTTAAGAACATTATCGTGGGTCTCTCTTAGCATCCTATTGGTATGTCTTATTTATTTTTAGCACTGCAACTTGGTGTCCCTTATCTACGTGGACAGTGCCATCTTTTTTCTTCTTCTTGTCCAGCCATTCTACAAGAGACGCAACGCAAGGACTCACGTCTCATAGCATTGAATTGAATTGCTATAAAATAGTACTGATATTTGCTTGCATCCCAAAATAAAACAATATAAAAGAGGGCAGAAACTTCTCATAACCGTTTGGAAACATTTCGGAAATGACGATAACGACATGTAATTAAATATAAAATTGTGTACTTTTGTATATTTTCGTTCATGCATGCTATATATTTTTTTGTTATTGTATAATGTATTTGTCACAATCCTTACTTATTATGATAAAAGTTAATTTAAATAGTTTTTTTTAAAAAAAAAATAAATATGTTTACATGTATGAAATAAATTATTCAATAATATTTTAATTTCAAATAAATTTAAGTGTAAATATTAAAGTATTAAAGTATGACATGTGGGGACCATTCTAAAGACACATTTTAAGAACCATTGCATTGGAGTAAATTAACTCATGTTGCTTATAAATGATATGTCACGTACGTATGACCCACTCAAAATAAGGGGCAGTGAATTGGAAATGTTCTAAGGTCACATGAATTTGAAACATCAACAAGACTGACGTTGTTCATCAAAAGTAGAAGTTGATGCTCTTGAATATTGTTGTAATATATTAAACAAGATTTGGTCGATGTGTTGGTTTGGCAACAAGAGAAAACATATGCGTGTGCCTTAAAACTCAATTTTTATCATATAGGGTTTCCCTTAATTTTTCTTAATCTAACATCAATCATGTCACCATTTTAATTAATCGTAAAAATGAAGATGATTTTGATTGTGGGCTGCTAGTTCTTAAGAGTAGCATCGTTCATCATCGATGTTTTGGATAATTTTCAGTTGTCAATCAATAGTATCTGTCAAGATGGCGTACCGCAGAAATTATCATTGATTCTTGGTTCACACGGTATGCCCTAGTCTCGAACGAGTATTTCAAGAAGCAAGAACAAATCCGTAACCAAATGACTTCTAGGAAGACATACAACTTACCATTGATTCTATTAAGAAATAATTGAATCCAGATAACTTGCATCAACGACATATTTCACGGCCTTGACATGCCTCTATTCTCCAAGGTGGACCTTCATATTGCTAGAAGTTGTGCGAAATATAATACAGTTTCACACGCACACATATATTGTAGGGGTGGAGTTGAAAAATATTATCAATTCTTTCTGGTAGGTTCAAATAAAGGACTAGGGAGAGGAATAAATTTGCTTAATTGGGAAAACAATAAATGTGGAAGGATATGAAGGGATGTGTTTTCGTCCCTTTTACGGCTTTAATCTTGTTATGATACGAAAGCAAGGTATAGAAGCTTGCAATCAATCCATAATGTTATGAGTAGTGTTCTTTTCAACACTCTCTCAAATACTCACTTTTAAATGGTTTAAATTAAGGCGGGTCTCACACTTTAAAAATGGATTTCACTTCCTGATGTGACATACATTAATTTCATCCAATAAAAAAGTGAATGTTAGTGATAGTGTTGAAGAGAGTGTCCTAAATATTCCTCTAATGTTATAGTTATTCATGTCTTCAAAGCTAAATACTTTTAAAGAGGAGATTTTACGGGGCCCGCTTTAATCATAATCCCAGTTATATTTGGGGTAGCATTAATCACGTTTTAGGAGTTGTTGTTAGATTGAGATCAAGGTAGAGAGTGGAAGATGGGAAGTTAGTGAGAGAATAGCCACATACCCTTGGTGCCCTTATGTCTAATCAATGACAACTATGCATTTTGAGCATATGTTGGTGGAGGATCTCATAGACCACACGATAATGAAGTGTGGAAGCATGAAAATGTTCAATGCACTAGCTAGTTTATGTCCTTTTTGTGATTTTTATTTTTTATTTTTTATGAATCAGTGTGTGATAAGATTTCATTGATTGTAACCATGCAGAATTAGTTTAGTTAGCATTGGGTCTATGGTAGAAAATTTCTGATGACAAGGGTTTATTGCATCATGAAGGATTCTTAACCATTGTATGGTTGACATTGAGTTTGTGGAAGATTGTCACGTAAATTAATGTTTATTTTGATGACAAGCACTTAATTTGGCAATAAAGATTGGTTTAGTTGGTAATGAGTTAATTTATCGAAGGAGGGATCGAATTGTTGTGCATGTTCCTCTCTCTCTCTTTGATTATGGCCTCTATGAATATTATTGATGTTAATTGTGAACCACTCTTAAGGACTTTAAATCCTCTAAAAAAGATTAGTAATAGTGTTAAAGATTGGACTTTAAATCCTCTAAAAAAAGATTAGTAACAAACGTAAGCAAGAAATTATGTTAAAGATTAGACTTTAAATCCTCTAAAAAAGATTAGTAACAAACGTGAGCAAAAAATAATGTTAAAGATCAGACTTTAAATCCTCTAAAAAAAGATTAGGACTCAAAATATTTTACAAAAAGATTTGCTAGCACTATATTAAACTAGCGAAAAGACGGGACTCACATGACCGTCTTTCTGCTCTTTTTATTGCGCTAACATTTGAAAATTATGAATGATGTTATTTGATAAAATTTTAATCTTAATCAAAATTATACAAACAATCATAATAAAATAATCACGTACGTTAGCGCAGTAGAAAAAGCGGACATACGGGCACGATAGTGTCCGTCTTTCCGCTAGTTACTTAAGAAAGGAAAAACAAATAAAATATAGTGAAATGCAACTAAAAGTTAATGAAAATACTAATTTATTAAATAAAATAAGGCCATAAAAATATGTAAATTTTAGGCCTATCCCCATGATTGAACTATTGTTTGTCCTCAAGCAATTGCTTATGTAGGAAGATTTAGGAAACGAACACCAAAACCAAGGGATCACCAACCTAGACCTCACATGATCACTCATTTGTAAGTAGCGTGATTTGATTCCACACAATTTTTCATAAAAAACTATGTTCTACCATAAGCTTTACCATAAACATTTATCTCCATTACATCTCTTGTGAAAGCAAGCATGCTTCAAAAGATGGTTTTCAAGGGTTGTAATGTGGAAAAAATTGTAAGATAGGATAAGACAAAAAAATCTTAGAATGTTCAAAAGGGTTGAAATAATTTGTTTCCTTCTTTTCTTTATTTTTCAACCAAATTGAATAATAGTAATTTAAAATTTGAACCAAGCAGCCTTTGCATTTTTTAATTTATGGTGTGTATACTACTTAAGTTTTTATGTCTGTTTTCATCATTTTCATTTTCTTTTAATCATACAATTTTTTTTCTTTAGATAGTTTCATATTTTCCTAGAAATATCAAGGGAAAATACAATTTTTTTTCTTTATTTTCTTTTTGAGCTCAAGAGACATATTTTCCTTCATTTCATGTTTAGTGGCTTTATCCATATTATAAAAATTATTGAAAATTGATCAAATTTCATGACAAAAATGAGGGACCAATTTATTTTTGATTTTAAAGCTCAGTAAAAGAGATTGAACCTGAATACTAACACGATTATGTAAGTAAGGGTGTTCACACATATGGATGATCGGTTTGTTCAACTCACTGACCCAAATCAATTCAATCCATATTACATATGAAACCGTTCAATTTAGATCCAATCTAAACCAACCTATTCAATTTTAAAGTTGTTGTTTGGTTAGTCTGCAAATCCAACCTATTCAAAATGAATATGATTTTTTTTATTAAAGTTTATGAATTTATGTGTTGATTTTAAAGTGTTACTATTTAATTCAAGTGTAAACTGTCGAATTTAGTCTGAACGTTAAATTTTTTAAGAAAATAATATTATTTAATTATGTTTTCTTTGAATTTTTTAAATATTTCCCATTGACCCATGACCCAACTCAAACCATGTTGTTCGTCTACACATTGGTTGATTTGAGTTTGACAAAAATAAATGTGGGTTTTTAACGCAACCAAAATTAATGAAATTCAATTAGGCCGAAAAACAAGTGTGGTCAAATCTCACTCGACCTCGCCTATAAATATTCATATTGGTATTTAACTAAGAATTTCTCATTCGTAACACTAAGTTCTTCCTTTTGAATTAAAAGTCATGAACTAACTTGTCCATGGTGCATTTTTGACTTGTGCACGTTAAAAGAACATTCGTTTTATGAAAGAAAAATAAAATTGGCTGCGTAAAACATTTTTTACATGTGTATTTAACCAAACCTAATTTCGTAGACATCTTTTTAAAAAAATATGTAAATTTTATGTATGTTGTACTTGTCGCAAACTAATTGTAAAAGAATCATTTATATATAGAGTTTTTTTTTCCCTCAAAAAAAAAAATATAGAGTTTTTTTTTTTTTTGAGGGGGGGGCATAG
>Ga0228710_1000788_pt1 | contig 43786 bp, 22 predicted proteins | sample MedpolnodulmetaG_FD_177995 | JGI IMG/M metagenome (GOLD analysis project Ga0228710, IMG submission 177995) | Root nodule microbial communities from Medicago polymorpha collected in Santa Monica, California, United States - pink nodules | ecosystem: Host-associated > Plants > Roots > Nodule... | reverse complement strand
GAATATATATATATATAAGTGATGGTTTCAAATTTAGTACAGAAGTTAAATGAAGTAAATTATGAAACAGATGGCAGACGGCTGATGGAAAGAAACCAATTTGGTTAGGCTCTGAACTTTTTATCAACAAGCAACAACAAAGGCTAGGTGCGTAAAATAATGGCTGATCAGAAATGCCATATGAAAGGAGTATGAAATAAAGAGAAGTATCATTCTCAGGATTTGACAAAAACAATCAACCAAAATCATGCAGGCTTCTCAGAAAAAATGGCAGCATAACATAGATTTTTCAATTATAAAGTCCTCTTCTACTAATGGCATCAAACAACACTCCTTGCTTTTAACTCCAGAAATGTCTTTTTATACATCATGCATGGCAGTTCATCTCATAACAATTGTAAAGAACAAACATAATATGTTACCTTTTCTCACAGTGTACTTATTATGGATCTGATTAACAACAGCCAAGCTAAATTGTGCATATCTACTCCAACCGTAGGGCAGACTAGTTGAATCTGCAACATCCAAATACATGGACAAATAGTCCACATTGTTCCCTTTAGGAAAAATAAGTACACGCCTGTTCAGAGTGGAAAAATAAAATCAGGAGAGGTTGCTGAAGATGAAGACACATGGGAAAAATATAGAACACAATCACTTCCCCACTAGATAAAGTGGGCTATTTAGGTCAAACAACAGCAAAATATCCTATCTAAGAACGTGTCTACTGAAATAGAAAAATGAACGTTGTGAATTTATTTGGAAAATGAGTAAGCATAATACCATTTGTAAGTCCCAACAACAAATACATCTGAATAGAGCTTTTTCAAATTCACCCTAGAAAAGTTGTCAATTCTCCATGTGAATCTTGATGGTGAAGGATCCTCGACAGGCTCCACAGTGTTGGCAGTTTCAGGTTGAGCAACCACTAATGTTCACCAATATAAATGAAAAGAGCAATTAAGAATCTGCCTTAAATTAGCTCAAAACTAGGAGGCGTAAAAAAAGAGTTGTCATAACTGAACTAACTAGAAAAGGAATCGTCATAAGACGAGTAAAACAATTGGAGGGAGAAAAATAAAAACAAAGAAATTGAAAACACATATACTACCAAAATGCATAAAACCAATAAATAAAGGCCCACTTGATTTGAAGGAGAAAATAAAACTTTCTTTATCTTCTAGTTTCACTTTTACCATAAAATGCCACTTTGTTTACTGCTTTCAAATATCTACAGTTTTTATCATATTTTTTCACAATTCTTTGAAAACTAAAACAAAACGAACAATAAGTTGCAACTAAAAAAGAAACCAGGAAATGTTTTCTCAAACCAATCAATCCCTATGTAGCACCGACATTTCACATTGCAGATATGTCCGGTATCCGATACTGATGCATGTGGTTGCATTCAATTATACATCTTCTCAAATTACCACCCATTTCCACATGTCATTGATGTCAGTGCTTCGTTGATCAAAAGAGTTACTTTTTCTCTTGAAAAGGAAAAAAGGACAAACTTAGTAACACCAACACTAGCTTAAATCACTTAGATCCTTAGGTCTAACATCAATGCATGAAGTGGTTTCCTTAACTCTAACATCAAATAAATTAAATCATCTAAAACAAAGTAAATAGATTAACAACAACACCATTTTCTCAAATTAGCACCCATTTCCTTATACTATTTCCACGTGTCAGTGTCATGTCAAATAGATTAAAATGGTTCCTTATACCATTTTCTCAAATTACCATCCATTTCCATGTGTCAGGGTCGTGTCTCGTGCCAGTGCTATGTAGATCAAAAGCGTTACTTTTTCTCTTGAAAGGGAAAAAAATGGAAAACTTGCTAATACCAACACCAGTTTATATAACTTAGTTCTCTAACTCTAACATCAATGCATGAAGTGTTTTCCTTAACTCTAACAAAAAAATAAAGAAACTGAAAACACGCATACATTACCAAAATGCAAAACACGCATACATTACCATTTGATTTGAAGGGGGAAAAAAACTTCTTTTTTATGGTTTCACTTTCAACTATAAAAATCCCACTTTGTTTACTACTTTCAAATACTTCACATGGTTTTTCTCTATTGTTTTCCACGAATCATTGAGAAATGAAAACAGAGTGAATACTAAGTAGGCAGTAGCATTTTGTCATTAAAAAAGAAACTGGGATATGTGTTCTCAAACCAATCAAGCCCTATGTAGCACCGACACTCCACATTGAAGGTGTGTCCAGTGTCCAAAACCAACACATGTGCTAGTTACATTCAATTATACCATTTTCTCATATTACTCACCCATGTCCACGTGTCAGTACTTTGTAGATCAAAAGTGTTACTTTTTCTCTCGAAAAGGAAAAAGCGACAAACATAGTAACAGCAACACTAGTTTATATCACTAGTTCCTTGACTCTAACATCAATGCATGAAGCATTTTCCTTAACTCTTAACATCAATTTCCTTAAATCATCTAACTTAACTCTAACATATCAATTTCCTTATATCATATAAAAATCAATAAATAAAGTAACAAAAAAACACTTTATGAACAGATAAAAAAAGTGAAGAAACAATAAACACTACCATCCATTGGTTGATGATTATTGTTCTCAGCCAAATCCGCATGCGGAACCGCGTGCGGCACAAGCATCTCTTCATCCTCCTGCTGTTGTTGCTACAAAACCAGAAAGAAAAAAGAAAAAAAAAAATTACCAAAACATAAACAAAATCACCATCACACTACTTCTGATCGACTAAAAACACAATCCCTAACAAAATCCCCAAAATCAAAAACGAAATGCAACAAAATTGAACGAAAATTCAACTAAACAAAATCAAAACCACAATCCCTAAACGAAAACCTCATCACTTCTAGTTCTAACCACACAACACTCAATTTCAACATCAAACACAACATTTATACAAAAATTGAAAAAGGAATTAAACAAAAATCATGCAATAACAAGAAATTGAGAAAATTAAAAGCAAAATTGGAAAAACAAAACGAAAAACGAGAGTAGCGAAGGAAGAGTGAGGTTACGTCAATGGGAGCAGGAGTCATGATGGTCATGACGGTTATGGAAATTGAACTCGCGGTGCGGTGGTTGAAGGAAAACAATGGAGGAGAGAGAAAGTGCACTGTGAAAAAAAAACGAGATCACACCAGAAGAAGGTGTTGCTCGAGACGAGAATGGTGAAATGAGTTTGTGAATCTTTTTATTTATTTGGGGATTTGGGTGGAGGGTATTCTTGGTATTTCATTGATATTTCTTTTTTTCTTTCATCATTAATTTTGTATATGGATAAATGAAAATGTATGATTATATGTTATCCTTCAAAAAAAATTAAAAAAAATCATGTTAAGAAATGAATTTCACCTTACAACTAAATACAAAACATCCTTCACTGCCAAAAAAAGATTTTGTCACTACCAAAAAAAATACAAAACATCCTCCTTAAGAAAAAACTAAATACATCTTAATTAAAAGTAATCATATTTATAATTCTCTAAAAAAAAAAATATCGTATTTATACAAACATTTTTTTGTTAAAAAAGAAAATTTACATTGTTAATTAATTATAACAGTACTTCAATTTAACCATACTTCACAACTTGGTAAGTACTTTGGCTTTTCTATGTTGTCTGGTAGAGTTAAAAATTCCGATTTTCATTATATCCTAGATTGGATAAATGGTAGGTTTTCCTAAAAAAAAAAGGATAAATGGTAGGTTGGCAGGTTGGAAAAGAAATTTATTGAGTAGATCAAGTCGAGTCACTTTAGTCAAAAGTGTTGTTACTGCCTGCCTGTTTATATTATGCAAAACTTTTGGTTTCTGATGGTGCATTCCTTTGTATAGGGAAGAAACTCTTCTCATTAGATGAATTGGAAGAACTTGACTAAGCTCAAATCTCAAGGTGGTTTAGGCATTCGTACACTCAGGAACTCAAACATTTATCTATTTGGCTGACACATAAGGGTCATTTTACACCAACCACATAAGCTTTGGGTTCAGATGTTGAAAAACAAATACATGTTTGATAATCATATTTTGCATTTTTCTTTTAAGTCTGGCAATTCTCGCATATGGCATGATATTATGAAGGTAATGAAAATATTAGGGCCAGGTTTTACATGTAGAGTCCAGAAGGGACATATATCTGTTTAGTATGATAAATAGATAGATAATGTCTACCTTTGCAATGTTGTGTCATATGTTGACATTAGTGACACAGACCTTCATCTTTGTGATTTGTTTGAAAATGTGGTTTGGAACTTCAACAAACTTTACACTTAACTTCCTTGGTTTTACCAAGACTGTATATGTAGCATTACCATTCACAGTAATGTTAATGATAACTCATTTGGAGTGGCTCCCCCAGTGGTATATATTCGGCTAGTCATGATTATAGATGATTGATTCAAAATTTAAATCAACAAGTGGTGCCCAATACTACCTGGAGTTGGATTTGGCTACTACTAATTACTGAAAATCTACGGCATTTTTGTTGGTTAGTGATGCACGATAGCCTTCATTTAGAGTCTCATGTCACCTATCCTCCAATACTTCTTGTCACAGATGTGGTGTTGTTGTTGAGAGTTATTTGCATACTCCGCGGGATTGCCCTATAGCAATGTTTATTTGGATGTATGTTTATTGTAGCAACTTTTACATGCAGGATTGTCAACTTTGGTTTAAACATCATGCTACAATGGAGGCAAGTACTAAGTTCATAGTAACTTGTTATGAAATTTGGAGAAATAGAAATGAACAGATTTTCCAAAATATGCAGGCAGATACTTGGAATTCTATCAACATCATAGTCTTTTATCATGCATCTATGGTTTACACTCTTTGTACCACTAGTAAGCATCATGTGGCACATCAAGTTCGTTGGAATCTCCCTCCTGAAGACTATATTAAGATCAATGTAGACGATTCTTCTTTTGGAAATCCCGAAAATGCAGGTTTTGATGTCTTATGATAAACGATATGGGAATTTGGATTCAAGGATTTTCTGGTTTTTGTGGTATAGCTTCTAATTTACTAGTTGAACTTTCAACTATTTGGAAAGGACTTCAACCCGCATGGGACCTTGGCATCGATCTATCATCATGGAATTTGACTTTCAGACAGTTTTGGATCTTATTGCGGATATTAATCGAAATGACTTTCATCCTCATGCAAACTTATTTTCTCTCATTATGAAACTCTCTTCTCTTCCTTGGGTGATCATCCTTAAGAAACTTATTTTCTCTCATTAGGAAACACTTTAAAATTAACTCAAATTTATTTGAATTGAATTATTTATTTTTAAATTAACTTTGTTAGGACATAATTGAATTCATGTTAAGGTGGTTTTGCGACAGGGCATGTCGTTGTAAACAAGAAACAAATGTAATACTAGCACTTTTGGTATTTTCTTGAATTGTCTTGATGGAATTGATGTGATAGCAGTTTTAGTGGTTAACACATTTCAAATTTGATGTTAACTATATTCAATGGATAATTATTGGGTATAACAAAGTGTCACAACTCATTAACCATTCATTATATACAATTAAGGATAGTTTTGATTATAACACCTATACAATTTTACATAGATGATAGTTTTTATTTTATGGTATGCTAACATTATATGGTATTATATGGATCTAATATTTTATGCTAAATTATATAGAGATATGTTTATTTTACATTTTAATTTTGGGTTAACTTAGTGCAAAAGGATTAATAAATTATCTAAAAAATCAAATGAAGTTAAAAAAATGTTGGTATATATACTTTTGGAGGTACATCTTCACCTCTAATTTATGAGGTTCTCCGATCAAATGTCTGATGTTTTTATAGGAAATAATTAAATAAAAGTGTATACAGTATGAAGGTATAAAACATTTATCATTTGTAATAAGTGAACAAATGTTGAAAATATGAAGGATACGATTATTGATCATGTTTGAATGTAAAACTCAATGTTCTAAAGTGAGTAATGCAGACCTACGCAAAGTAAAATAGAATAATTTCAAAAATATGACGATATTTTAAAGGAAACAAATGTACATGAAATAACATTCATTAGAGTCTTTAATCATATGTATAAGCAAGACAGGTGATTGCTCAACACCATTATCAGCAAGGAAAATATACTAACATATTTTTCCAACTAAACAAAAAGCAATTATTTAAACAATTTTCTAGAAATGGAACCTTAAATTCAAAACAAATTTGGCAAGTTTAAATAACAAAATAGCAAAAATAAATGCAATACGACCTTTAGATGATAGCATCCAAGACATGCATGAATTCAAGCTCATTTGATGGTAAGAGCAACAAAAATAAATGTCAAAATTGTTGGGTATATTTTAAACATGTAAAATTTATGACTCAAAACAAATATTTGTGTATTGAAGCATATTATACAAAAAAAATAACTTAATTGGTTTAGATTTTTATGTAACTTTATAGAGAGGTATGAAAAAAGTTATCATGTGTTATTCATTACATACCAAGTTGCATATTGTACTCATATATCTTAATCTTTATATTGCTCGAGTTTTGCACAAATTTATTTTTTTTAGTGAAAAGCACATAAGAGAACCACGTCAATTGTCAAACACGTTCGTGTTGTACTTTTTTTGCAAACAATTAAACAAATTTATCACAATCAACTCACTTGGGTGCGTCCGAGTTTTGCGACTTTGATGACTTTGTTCCTATCTCTCCCATAACTAATAATTCTCTTTCATCAAGATAATTTATTTTAATCATTCATCTACAAACTAAATATATTAAAGTCATCGAAGGAAAAAAAAACTCAAAGTTACCCAATTATTTTTCCAATTTCACACACTCTACGTCTATTTTTATCAAATTATCGATTTTTTTTATTATGTTAATCTTTTTGTCAAACTAATTGCAACACAAAAAAACATTTCTTTGAAATCAACCAACACACAAACACTTTCTACACACTAACTATGTAGCTTTGAACTCTCTATCACACCAGGGGATACGTAGAATAAGAAGAAGACCACATTTTTTTGAATGAAAAAAGACCATTCTTGTCAAACTCGATAACAATAAAAACACTTTTTTCCTCCGTTTAAAACACAACGTTTTAACTACAATTTGATTTTAATTCATATTAAATAACAAGGAGAAATAAATATTTTTAATTTAACAAAATCTTGCTCAATTAATTAGATGTAACTGTTTTTGAACGAATGTCTTCTGGTGTTGATACATTTCCTATATGTAATCGTCTCACGAAATTAAATTAAAATATGATTTCAAATATCATTTTTTTCGTTTTCAAAAAATTCTTTTCCAATGTTTTCTTTATTTTTATATATTTTGGTGGCAATTTCATCATTTTTTAGCAACCCTCAAATTTGAAGGTGCTATAAGAGAGTGTGATATTAACTAATAGAGATGCCTTTACATATATAGAATAATGTATGTGCTAATTGATGCAAATAAATACAATAATAATTACAATAAATAAAATGTTGTAAGTTGGTAACCAAATGGTAAAAATGAAGATATGCATATAATTATACATAATGTAATTGCAACAAATTATGAATTCTTGTTTCTTTGGTCAACATAACCGTTGCAATGTACATGGGCTCCAATAGGTGCAACATCTATAAATATGATCTAGATTTAAATTTAAAAAACAGAACAATGTTTTTAGTACAAAATAAAATTTCGTTGAACCACTGCGACAAGTGTATTTCGTCAAATCCCAATCATATAATTTATTATTTTTTAATTATTAACTATTGCAAAAAAAAGAAAAGCAAGACATGCCCTAATTCGTTGGATTCAACGAACGATGCTTCAACCATACAACAAAACCCAACTAAATTATTGAGAGTAAACTTATCCAATGAAAGGTCAGACTATTTATTTTTAAAATAAATAAATAATGATTTACATAAGTTAACTATTTGTTTGATAGAAATATGAGTTTTATTTCTTCTTAAATAAACATATAGGATGCGAGGATGATGATTTACTCCAAACCAAACACCTTACAAAAATTCGTTAAAAGTGACTCGCTAATCACTTTATAGCATCTATCAATGATTCTATAATTTATATCAGCACATTTCAATGTTAAAAACCGTGGGTCTTACAAATAGGGAGATGCCTTAGTATAGATAGATATCATTTTATGGTGAATATTGCAAAGGAGGATTATGGTATGAAACATGCATTCAAGTCAAACTTATTTATGGTGAATCTTGGAAAGTAGGATTACGATATGAAACGACCAATTGGTAAGTCAAACAAGCTTATTAACCTCAATTACACATAAATAGAAGACAAACATACAACAAATTGCACCACTATGTTTTTTGGACGGCAAAATCAATCTTTTAATCAAAATTACATTCTCCACAAATACATTATTCTCCATACCCAATGATCATATCTAATCTAATAAGCATTTATTCTTACATGATAAGAACTCGCTATCGAAGATGATCTTAAAACATTTTTGGTTGAGCTCATGATCTTAAAACATTTATATATTTAATCACATCACATCTTTTATATATTTTATACAATTTTTTATATTATTTTTAAAAATATATACTTTTTGCTGTAGACCGAAACTTTTGGTGTGGTAAATACAATGCATAATATATATCTGATCCGATGTTTGAATATCAGACACAAAAAAAAAAAAATTTAGGCACGTAAGATATTCGGGAAAAAAAGGGTATCTAAGATATGTTTTTTTTGACAAAAGGGTATGTAAGATATGTTTTTTTTGACCTCTTTAAAATAAAGATATGTTTTTGGAGTACTAGATTAAACTTTACAAATACATAATTGATAATTTAATTACTTCTTTAAAAAAAAAAATTACACAATTTAATTACTGAAAAACAAATTTAATTGTTTTTTTTCAAAAGAAAAACAACTGTTAATTAATTACGAGAAAGGATACAAAACCGAACAAAGCGATATTATAATTAGGGTTAGGGTTCGCTCAAATTGAACTTCAAGATGGGAACCAAAAAGAAATCAGCGAAGAAGATAGAGCTCGAAGAAGAAGACGAGCTCAATGCTTCAAATTCTTCAATCACAGCAATCAGTGACGATGATGAAGAAGCAAACAAGGATCTCAGCCTCGAGATTATTCAAAAAGCGCTTCTCAACCGTGCAATTAATCCCCAAAACGGCGCCGTATTGGATACACAGACAGTAAAGAAGAAGAGGAAGAAGAAAAAGGCGAAGATTGAAGTTGTAGATGTTAGTTTCTGTTTAGTTCGTTAATTGAATGTTCACTGTGCAGAAATTTGAATTTTTTTCCCCAATTTTTCAATGGGAATTTGGGAATTTTAGTCTGCAACAAAAAGATGATTTTTTTTTTCAATGTGATTTTTGGGTTGATTTATTTGAACTTATCTACTAGCATAACACTTGTGAATTGTTTTAGAGCAGTTTGCATTGGTTTACTTGAGCTTAACTAGTGGCATAAGAACTTGTGAGAGTGATTGGGGAACTTAAGAATACAAATTCTGACATGTTCATAACCTGTTTTTACTTTTTAGCTTATTTTCATAAGTTCTCGAGGATAGCTTTTTAAACAGCTTATAGCTTATCTGAAAACAATTTGAATTTATTTTATCTTCTTTTTTATTTTATTTTTATGGAAGTAGCTTATATTAAGCAATTCGGCTATAAGCTGCAATGCAAATTAAGTTGTTTATCCAAACAGGGCTCTACTGAGCTTACGAAACATCTTATGGCATTCTATAAGATGTTTTCAGCTTATTTACCTCAGCTTTCAATGATAGCTTATATGAAAACAACTTGATTGTGTTTAACTTTTGTTGTACAGATAACTTATTCATAAACAGTTTTATGATAAGCACTTGATTAAGTTGTTTATTCAAACAAGGCCTATCAGGGTATAAGATTGATACACACCTAAATTGGTTAGTTAGATTAACATTAAATGGTTTTTAAGACTATCATTAGAGTTACACTGGTATATTATTTATTCAAATTTTATAATTAGTTTAAGAACATTTGGGATTTTGTTTCGTGTTTTTTGAAACTAAGTTGGCCTTGCTTATGTAGGCTGTTATAGTTGAAGAAAAAGAAAAGGAAGTTGTAGAGAAAATCAAAGCACCAGAAAAAGTGGAGCATGCCAAAGTGGAAACAGGCATGGTTGATACGAGCGACAATGTTGTTCTGGGTAAGCCGCTTGCGAGTTGTAATATTTGTTCAGAAATGTAATGTTGAAAATGTCGTGCTAACACTGTATTGGATACATTGACAGGAAATATCGCTTCCGAATCACATAGCGAGGAGATTAAGACTCAGAAAAAGAAGAAAAAGAAAAAACATGAATCTGAGATTCAAACTGTAAATGTCAGTCTCTATTTGACTTGTTCAATTGAAAATTTGTTGTGTAAAAATTGATTTTACCCCCTTATATTTTCAATGGAAAATTGGGCACTCTTAGTCTGCAACAAAAAAAAAAGTATTATTCTGTGTTATGTTTTTTATGGAAAACTGTTCTTACTCTCTAAACACTACAATGGTGTGGCTGAAAGACACTCCAATTGCTCTAATGATTAATTAGTTTCTGTTTAGTTGGATTGGTTTTTTTCGAGCTTATCTAGTGGCATAAAAACTCGTGAGATTGTTTGGCAAACTTATGAAAACAACTTATGACATGTTGATAAGCTGTTTTTACTTTTTAGCTTATTTTCATAAGCACTGTTTTTACTTTTTAGCTTATTTTCATAAGCTCTCCAGGATAACCTGTAAAAATAGTTTATAGCTTATGTCAAAACAATTTGAATTTGTCATGGAAATAGCTTATAATAAGCGCTTATGCTATAATCTGCAACAAATAAGTTGTTTATCCGGACAGGGCCATATTGAGTTTATGAAATCATCTTATGAAATGTCTATAAGCTGTATTCAGGTTATTTTCATAAGCTTTCAATGATAGCTTATATGAAAACAACTTGATTTTGTTTAACTTTTGTTGTATAGATAACTTATTCATAAACAGTTATATGATAAACACTTACTTAAGTTGTTTATTCAAACAAGGCCTAGTAGGATATATGATTGAAACACACCTAAACTGGGAGATAACTTATTCATAAACAGTTATATGATAAACACTTAATTAAACTGTTTATTCAAACAAGGCCTAGTAGGGTATATGACTGAAACACGCCTAAATTGGTTAGTCAGATTTAACATTAAATGGTATTAAGACAATTATTAGAGTTGCAATTGTATATTGTTTATCCAAAAGTAGTTTAAGAACATTTGGAGCTGTGTTTTGTGTTCTTCGATATACTTAATTAAGCTTTGCTTATGTAGGCTGTTATAGTTGAAGAAAAAGAAAAGGAAGTTGTAAAGACAATCAAAGAACCAGAAAAAGTGGAGAATGCCGAGGTGGAAACAGGCATGGTTGATACGAGTGACAGTGTTGTTCTGGGTAAGCTGCTTGTGAGTTGTAATATTTGTTGAGAAATGTATTGTTGAAAATGCTATGCTAACATTGTATTGGATGCCTTGATAGGAAACACCGTTTCTGAATTGCACAGTGAGGAGATTAAGACTAAGAAAAGGAAGAAAAAGAAAAAACATGAATCTGAGATACAAACTGTAAATGTAAGTCTCTATTAGACTTGTTCAATTGAATATTTGCTGTGTTAAGAATTTCCGTTGTGTTTTTTCACTTTTTGGTATTTTTGAAACAATGGATTGTCTTATATAGGCTGTTGCAGTTGAAGAAGAAGAAAAGGAAGCTGTAGAGACAATTGAAGACCCAGAGAAAGTGGTACATAGTGAAGCAGCAGAACCAAGGGTGGTTAATACGAGCAACAATATTGTTCTCCGTAAGCTGCTTGTGAGTTGAGATTTTTGTCCTGAAATGTGATGTTGAAAATGGTGTTTTACTGTCTCCAAGGCTTACTTTGGGTATATGTTTCTGTTCTATCATCAGCGTGGTCCCAGGTATTTTGATCCTCCATCAGATAATGTTTGGGGAACATGCTATAACTGCGGCGAAGAAGGCCATGCTTCTTTCAACTGTACAGCTGCGAAGCACAAAAAACCTTGTTTTGTGTGTGGAAGTTTGAGTCATAATAATGGCAAAAAATGCATTCTGGTATGTTTGATTTGCTTCTATTATTTTTTCTGTTTAAAGGGGCCATGTATACTATAGTTACCGAATATGTATAATAGGTTTGATTGATTTGCGTGTTCGCTTATTTTTATTGATCGGCCGAGTCTATAATACATGGTCTGTTTGCCTGCGTTGGTGTCTAGGTGATACTACTCCTGTTGCAGAGCATGCACTATTAGGCTGGATTGACTTGAGTTTGATACGTTGTTGTCAAATAGCGGCGCTATAGTGCTACAAAAAGTGGAATTTGATCAAACCACTATTGTTTCGCTAAGCGATTTAGTGCATAGTGTTGTCAATCGTGAAAAATGGTGGTTTGTTCGAATTCCGGAATGCTATGGTTGCTATAGCGGCGTGATGGAGATGCAACTAACATAATAGACTTTGTCATATTGGTTTGTCAGCGCTTTAAAATGTTTATATCATGGTTTATTGTTTATCTAGAATTATAGATTTCCTTTTATTTTCCGTAGGGACGGTATTGCTCTACCTGCAAGCTAGCTGGTCACCGAACTAGCGACTGTCCATTGAAGCACACAGGTGGCTCTAATTCTAAAAGCTTGACAGTATGCTTGAGATGCGGGAATTCTGGGCATGATATGTTTTTGTGCAAAAATGATTATTCGCAGGATGATCTCAAGGTAGTTCTTATCCATCTTTTTCGCTTCCTTTTCCTCCTTTTCTTTTATCCCAACTATGCTAAAGGTTTTTGGTTGAGTTCACTTAGTTATTAATGGGTAAATCAGATACAAATTATGAAGCGTTCAGTTCATATTTCCCTTTGTTTAACTAGGAAATACAATGCTATGTGTGCAAGAAATTTGGCCACCTATGCTGTGTCAATACAACAGAAGCTATACCAAAAGAATTTTCTTGCTACAAATGTGGTCAGATGGGTCATATTGGTTGGGTAAGTCTTTTAAGCTTATTGACCTGTGATTTATTTTTAATCTTGAAAATACCGTTTTTAAAAACTTTGATTGGGCACGTAAATACCTTAGTAATAAAATAAAATTGAGTATGCATGCTTATGAAGATCAATTGGTGCAGGCATGTTCAAGATTGAAAAATGAGGCCACTGCTGCCACCACACCTAGTTCATGCTATAAATGCGGTGAACAAGGACATTTTGCCCGAGAATGCTCAAGTTCTGTTAAGGTAATTTTCAAGATATGTCTATAAGGCTGTTTAATCTTTATATTCTATTTATCTTTTCTGTTATCGGGCTATCCTCGATCTAGACCATCATTTCTGAATGGCTCTCTCTTTCCAAAGATAATTTGATTTGATTTGATTTGCTTTTACTTTTACTTCTCATCTTTTCTCATATTAAGATTAACTTCCAAGGTATACATACGCCAAACTATTTTTAAAAACATTGACTTAACTTAACACAACAAACAAAAATTCTAAATTAATTAATAGGAGATGAATTTAGGGGAGAGTTTGCCGAGGGACCTTTTTTCTTGTCTCAAATTTGGTTTCAGATGGGCGTGGAATTGAATTAAAATAATCCCATTGTTTTTGTATTAATTAGAAGGGGCGCACTGTTTGTAGTGCCCTGTAGCTGTTTTACTCTGGTCCCTGTTAAAGGGTGTTTTGGTCCTTTTGGTAACAGATTTTGGGTGTGAGCCTTTAGAGGTTATTGTAATGTGGTTTGAGTGTCCCTTTTCATCTTGTGCAAGGTGCTTGTGTTTAATAAATATGCTGATTTAAAATAATAAATAAATTAATGAGGATCAATCAATGCAGGCAAGCTCAAGGTGGCAACCCGAGATCACCGATCCAGCTACACCTAGTTCATGCTATAGGTGTGGTGAAGTAGGACATTTTTCCCGAGAATGCTCAAGTTCTGTTAAGGTGCATTTTATGATATTTCTTAAAGTTACTGAAATAATTTTAACCGTTTGCCATTATTATCTATTATTATTAGTTTTTATGCTTTCTTGCCACATAATATTTATCTCTTCACTCAGTTTCTTTTAAAATAAATGAATAAGTTGTTTTTTGTGTGCTGCGTTCATCTCCACAGGTAGGCAACAGGAAACATAATTTATCAAGTTCAGAAACACCAAGATCCCAGAAAGAGAATGGTCACATGGGATATAGATCTGCACCATATGATAATGGTAACAATAGTAAAATGACAAGGTCTCATACAGAAGAAAGCATCATTAAAACACTAAAGAAATCAAAACATAGAGGTGGTTGGACGGCAGAGCATTCTGGTGATTTCTCTCCCTTCAATTCCAAAAGGGATAATTGGAGGTCTCCAATAACACCATGTACTAATAATAGTACTAAAAACCATTTTTACAATAGTGGTAGTCACAATTTCAGTTCTAAATCTTTTACATGGAATGTTCATGATGGAACTCCTAATTCAGAAGGATCAACCAGGACTTTTCAGCATGGGTACTCAGCTTCTAGGTTTGGCAACTCAAGTAATGGATTTGAGAGAAGTTACAACAACGGGTGGTAGCTTTTCCAGAAATCTAGTCTAGATTATATTCTTTTTTGACAACTCATTTGCAAGTTTTGAACTCATTCATGTACCCTTCTCATTTATTCTCTGTATCATTATGTTGTAATAATAACTTTATTTCATTGAACTTGGGGGGTCACCCTAAAACTTCATTTATAGAAATGTTTGTCTCATCTTCCAAATGGGCCTTTGACTTGAGCCTCTAGACCTACAATTTGAAGAGGTTTTTTTATTCAAATGATGATCTACTATTGACTTTGAATTGGAACGGCTTCATAATTACACTTGATATCATGTTTACGATCGAAAATTTGGATGTTATCATGTTTGCGTGAAGATAAAGCAAAAAGGCTTCTGTCAATGGTTTTTTTCATCCATTTCTTTGAAAGGGAAAGTGTTAAATCTCAACTTCTTGTACAGAGTCACAAGCAAAATACCTTTTTTTTGTTTTGGCTAAAATATGTTTGTCTCTTAAAAAAATTATTATAATACTTTTTTCGTTTTGCAAAAAAGCAATTTTTCTCATATTTTGTTGGCAGTATGTTACAGTTATACATATGGAGTAGGCTATGAGGACCAAAGTTAATGTTATTAAGAATGAAATGATAGAGTAAAGTGAGATAAACTTAAAATACCAAAACAGAACAAATTTTAATTAAAATAGCAATTACGCCTACTATATTCTTGGGGTTAAAAATATATCAGAACCCTATTTTTATAACATTTTTTTTACTAAAATGATTATCCATCTCTTGACATGTTTCACCTAATAACAAAATTTGATTGAACTTTAAGATCTGTTTAACAAAAACGATCAAATCATTTTGTACTAGGAAGAACGGTACAAGATTCAGCAATACTGTAAAACTTAGTAATGTGTTTGGTCATGTTTTAGACTGTTCATGCCCAATCCACAGAGGTACACACAAGAAACGCTGTGCCACTAGCACACACTTGAGTTAACCCCTCAACAATTAACCACCCGATGATGAAGATCATTTGACGATCCGCCGATCACGACATGAATCTGTTACCGTTTAAATGTCAACAAATTATTTTCTTTCTTGCAACAATCCTTGAAAGGTACTATATATGTGATGTTTCTCCGATCAACTGGAAATCCATTTCCTCTACTCAAATGAAGAAAACCTCCATACAAATAATTTTAGTAAAAAATATGTAGTCGTTTTTTATTCATAGCACCGATTCTTTCTCTCAAAATTGTTACTTATTTTACAGGTTTTGTTCAAACATTATAGGAACATTTTTGAGTAGTTTGTTAGCATATTCAAAGTTTTGCATTTGACCCTATTTGTAACATATCCCATCTGTTTACCTATTTTTCTTAAATCATGATTGTTGATTTCATATTATGTTACGGGACATATTTGATCCCACCTGAAACAAGAAAGTATCCTGGCACCCCAAAAGGCAAAGAAAATGATCCATTTTCAAGTTCAATACCAATCTATATCATTGCAACCATATTTCCCTTAAAATAGTTGCAATTGAAAGTTTAATCATATTTCTTTTCTTTATTTATTGGAGCAAATGTGATAGCATTCCTCTGAATTTCATATATACATTTAAATATCATTATCTTACTCACCACCATCATGTAATACAAATACAATGTGGAGCTAGGGGGAGCTTATTTTTAAAATGTGTTTTTTTTTTTTTGGTACCATGCATAGTAAAAATGTAAACCACAGGCATGAATTTAACTTGTGTCGAGCATTTGATAGCCACCAATTAGTTGTACTATTAATGGCTTATGAGGCAGGTTAAGGTTACAAGAAAAAAAGTTTAAGGTTTAAATTCATAAATGATTTGTTTCTTTTTATTTGTTGTCAAAATTTTCTAAAAAAAATATTATCAGTTTGAAGTTTTTACATCTATCTATCTTTTGTATTTGGATGATTTTGTTCCATGTACTAAACCAAACTTTAACTTATACACTTAAACTAAACTGTTGCCTACAAAAATTTCCATGCCAGGTTCTATGGAGGTCTCATGCTCAAGACATTATAGCTTTGTCATTCCTTGACACGGGTGGAATGAAATGCCTAAGAATAACAATAATTGTTTCTTTCGATAAACATAGTTATTAGAAAGATGTAATTGAAACATATTAATGATTAACATATTAACTTTATGGGAAATACTGCCCTAATCAATCTAATTATAATTAATAAAGGTGTTTTAGTAAACAAATGAGACACTAATGTGAGATGAAGGAAGTATAAATTATATAATGGAAATTATGCCAATTTACTTCTCAAAAAGGATGATAATTAATTTTTCTTAATAAATACTTATTATTTATAAAATCCTTAACATGTGCCTTTAAGGGCAAGCTAGCATAACCCTAATTTTGTAGTTATTATATTTTGATCCCCTAAAAAAAGTTATTATATTTTGATGGGTGATTTTTTTGGCTCATACTATCATTTATTTTTGGGTTTTTTTTAATAATCCTTTTTTTGGTATGCAAATGAAACGGTAAACCACTCAAAACTCACACATAACTACAAAATTCCAAATTTGATGAATGAAAATGATTTAAACATTTAATTATAAATATATCGATCAAATTGTTGTCTTAAATCTTATCCATCATATCCATTAAATTTAAATTTTTAAGCATTCAACATATTCTCAAGTATGTATTTTTTTTTTTTTTACCATATTATTGATGCGAAGTTTTCACTCTCGCTTAACGGTGGCTAATTTCTATTGGAAAACTTTTGACCCACATTTATGGATATACAAGGTGAATTCTCTCATTTCAACCAAATTTTCTTTATAGGCAAGCATCAAAAACTGAACTTTTGACCACTCACGAGTACAAGTCTCTTACCACTTAGACCAACTCTTGGTTCCCAAATATATGTTTAAAAACCCATATATATAATAATTACTAAACATTCAAAAAAAATAAAATAATAATATATGTTTAAAAACCCATATATATAATAATTACTATACTTTCAAAAAAATAAAAATAAAAATTACTAAAGTTATTGTAAAAAAAAATTAATTAGTCAAGTAAACCCACTTAGAAGAATACCCTACAACCTTTCTTTAAAAAAAAAAAACGTCATATTCTCAAAAAAAATACCCTCCAAATAAAATCAATAATTTAATTTATAGTTAATTTTTAAAATTTCATTTTAAAAAATAGTAATATATTAAAGTCCAACCACACAACTCACAGACCATAATCTAGTTATTATTGAATAAACTTAAACTTAATGCCCAATTCGATGGTTACAATTCAAGTGAAAATGATTTAGATGGCTCATACACAACGAGTCATCAATAATCATAATGCAAATCATTCAATTAGGATCAATCGGTTTATATCCACCACACGTAGACCATCCATAATGGGGTTTGTTTGATCTATTTAACACCATATTAAATATGCACCATATTGTAGCGTATGATATATGAGTGACTATGAAGAATGATGACTATGGAAACACCCTCTCTCTATATTTTTCATGGTTCCTATTTAATAAAACTTAATAAAATAAATAAATTTTGTTGAAATGTAATGATATAAAATTATTTGTAGGACTTATTTGAGGTGCTGGGTTGGAGAAAATAGGTGCTTATTAAATATTACCGTAAAATGAGTGATGTGGACATATAAAATTAGTTTAAACACCCAATTTAAGGTGCTCTGTTGTGGATGATCTTAAAACCATGTCTCCACCAGTTATTACCAATTTTAACCTCTAAAAACTTTTTTCCTGTGAACAAATCAACCCACAATAATTTCAGAAAAGATAAAAAAAAGCAGTCACACACAGGAAAAATCAAAATACAAGACTTAATTACTTCCCTGTTTTGTAATCGTGCTTCTTTTTCTCACATACTCAATTTAATCAACCAAGACTTAATAAAAATCATCTACTACTAATTAATTCCTTTTATTGGTAATAAATAATTTTAACGAAAAGCTTTTATATGATTTATTCCATTGATTCAACATAATTCTATTAAGACAGATACTACTCACACCTCAAAAAACTCAAATTACTTTATATAATGATCAATATACCCTTTAACTGAAATAATTTTTTTATTTAAGTCAAATCTCTTTCATCGCATGTCTCGTTTAATCATTCAAACCTCAGAAATTTAGTTCACGTATTCATCATTCAAACCCCATAAACTTAGTTCACGTGTTCATCATCCCAAACACTCATACCGTTTTTGAAAGTCATTGCTATTTTCACGTATTCATCTCTCATACCCTGACAAAGCCTTCATCTCCTCGTCTCTCTCCACTCGCGTACTCTTCAATAACATCAAATAACGTAAGATAGAAAAATTGATAAATCTATAAAATTGATTGAAATGTAGGATAGAAAAATGTTAAATTGAGAGAAAGATAGTAGTTTTTAAAACTATGTAAATTCAGTTTACGTAGTTAATGTAAACTGAGTTTACATAAGCTACGTAAACTAAGTTTACATTTGTGTGTATAAATTTGTTCATGCCACTCTACTTGATACATACGTAAACTTAATTTACACTAACCTTTCACAGTGAGTAATTGTACAGACATAAACTGAATTTACACTAACCTCTCATAGTTAATGTAAATTGAGTTTACATAAATTACTTAAACTAAATTTACATCTTTGTGTATAATTTGTTCACGCACACTTTACATAAGTTGTACATACGTAAACTTAATTTACACTAACCTCTCATAATGAGTAATTGTACATATTTAAACTGAATTTACACTAACCTCTCATAGTGAGTAATTGTACATACGTAAACTGAATTTACATGAATCTCTCCTTGTATAATTGTACATACGTAAAATCAAATTATGTTTACCTTAATAATTGATACATAATCTTAAATAAATAAAAACTCTTCAACAATTAAATTCATGAGATTCACTGACTTTTATGAATAGAGTACCGATCAAAGAAAAAGATGTTGATTCAATCTTTGATCTTGATTGCACATCTATGGTGGTTTGTGGGTCAAAGGGGGTGAAGGTTCAAAATGATCATGAAAAAGTGGTTTTTATAATTTTACATGGAGATGACAATTTCGATATTATTGTAAAATTTTAAGTAAATTTGAGTGTAACTAAAATTATATGGCGTCAGACTAGAAAGAGTCTTCTATTAAATATAGAGAGTTACTTTTCTCACCCTATGGCCTTCTCGTGCGCCCTATGAAAATTACCAACATGCCCTTCAGATTATATAATTCGGAAACACCTATATGCATTTCGGATTATATTTTCCAGACAATTGCGAAGTATAAAAGGAATCCGTAAACCACAGATCTTGCCCAAATTTGGAGTTTTCTTGCTTAATAGGACCGCAATTCAACCCTTGTCAAACATCGTGGAAGGTTAGTTTGATTTCTGTGCACATGCATGGTTAATTTGTTTGAATTTTTTTTAGAATTCTGGTCTGGAGCAATCTGGATTTCGTTTTCCGGACTAGATTGCTACAGTCCGGCAATTGAAATCCGGAAACACCCAAAATGTTTTTTTACTTCTGTTTTGTGCCGTTTGACTACCCTAATTTGATTACCCTAATATGCATGTTACAGAAGGTCCGTCCTCTACTCGATGCGTAAGAGAGGATGAGAATTTTTCCCGTAGGAGGGAGCGTACCTAACGGATGGAGGAGGAAGGTGTTGTTCCTCCAAGGCGTCGGGGTGGCAGAGGACGCCATGCTAATGTCGAGCCTCAGCCGAAACCGGAGCATGATCAAGAGCATGGCGATATGAACGTGCAACATCAACAAATGGAGGAGGTGGAGTTTCAGGAGGAGCTTGAGGCAATGGAGGAGAATATGGAAGACATGCAGCTGCGACGAAGGCGGACGAAGAAGAAGCTTGTGGTGGACTCTAAACAACTTCATGACTACCCTAGTGGCCCACACAACACTAGCCTGCTGTGGAGGTACCATGTGCACGTGGCCAGGAAGGCGGCTGATGACATGGTATTTATTAATGTTAAACTTACCTTAATATGTTGTTAATCTTTGTGAAAATGATGTTTATATTCGTGAAACTGATATTTATTAATGTTACTTTAATAAATTGTTGAACTGCTCTGTTTGTGAAGCCATGAGTGTAAACTGATGTTTATGTATTGTTTTTTTATTATTTGCAGTGGCGTGGCAATATAAAATGCATCAACAATAGAAAGAAGATATAGACGATGCATGATAACGATACCACCCCTATCATGGTTGCATGGTGGTGGGAAGCCAGAATGCAAGGTAGTGGTCTTGGTTGGCTTCAGGATACCAGCTACAACCTGATTGACCACAGTCTAATATGTGCTTTTGTGGAGAGATGACACGAGGAGACTTTGAGTTTCCACCCTCTGTTTGGGGAGATGACAATGACACTTGATGACGTGTCTTGTTTGCTGCATCTCCCATTGATGGCATGCTTTTGTCCCATAGTCCTATCACACGGGACGACGTAGTGTAATGGACGGTGGAGCAGTTGAGGTCTGATCCAGGTGAAGCTCTAGTTGAGGTGACTCAGACCAAAGGTGCACATTGTCGATTCAGATACTTAAGGAGGATTTTCAAGGACAGTATGTTGGAGCAGTTGGCGTTGGAGACTGAGTATAGTGTCACTGAGGAGGTGCGGTGGTTGCGGGACCAGGCTGTCCGCATATATTTGCTATACTTGGTGGGGATCACGCTCTTCATTGACAAGAGCGTCACTGATGTGGATGTTGTCTACCTGATGTACTTTAGAGACCTTGGTCTTGTGTTGATAATTTTAATGTTATAAGTTCGATTTACTGTTAGAACATGTCACCGACATGATATGTCTGTTTGGAAGCAAGCAAAATGCGCCAAAACAGAGGCTCAACCAAAACAGATGGCTTCTGCCTTTGTTCTCGTGCAGTTCGGATCACACAATCCGGACAGTTTAACAAAATCCGGATTATGTAATCCGGAAACATTATTTCCCACCCCATTTGTTGCTTTTCAACGGGGTGATTTACACATTTCAGATTACATAATCCGGAGTTTGTACATGATTTCCGGATTATGTTCTCCGAAACCATCTATTCAAAACTGACATCATCATCCATTAGGGTGGTTGAAGTGCCAAACTTCACGAATTTGTCCGGAATTTAGTTTCTGGAGGTTGTTCATATTATATTTTCCAGACTAGGGGTATTTTTGGAAAAAAATAGGGCGCGTGAGGAAAGGCATAGGGCAGGAAAAGTAAATCTCTTTAATATATGATGTAAGTATTTCATTCATGACATGTCATTATATCAACCTGAGCCATCCTTGTAAAATTGAAGGCCCAACTCTAATATAAAAAATGGACCCTTAATAAAAAAAAATTGTGATTTTTTTGTTGTTGATGGATGTGCGTGGGTTGAACCTAATTTGTTTATTTACTATTTTTTTAATTTTATTTTGTTCAAGTAGCATGGTGGCTAGAGCTCACACATTTAAATGCGGAGAAGTGGCGTGTTTGGAGTTCGAACTCCAACCCTTGCATATAATATGTAATATCCCTATCAATTGAACTAAATTTGGGTCTACATAACAAAATAAAATTTTATCCTACACTCCAACAACTATCTTATACCTCTACAAATAATTGACCCCCATAAATCGGAGGCCCAACTTCGTAAAATTGTTTGCGCTTGCTTAAAGACGGCCTGATGACAACTATAGTTGATAAAATGTGAAATGATTATAGACAAGTCTTGTTTGTGTACATCATAATTTTAAGTATAATTTATTACTCGATGCAATGTAAAGCGAAACTTTTTATTTTTTATTAATATACATGCAAATCCTTGTTCATGTAGATTTTTTTGTTTCTTTTATCGTAACAACATTTCAAGCTCGTCGACCAAACTATTTAACTTGCCTAAAAAATCCATAGCTATTGTATTCAATAGTAGGGCTAATACAGAGTCGGACAACGCCAGAGAATCGAAGATTAGTTTCGTTGTCACTGTTATCGTTGTATGAGATTCATTTTCATTGTTGCATTAATTATGTGAGTGGTTATGGTTCTGTTAGTGTTAACTCAAAGTATTTCTTAGCACTTCAACAACCAAACCCACTAAGCCTATGTAGCAAACCCTCGGACACAACTCCACTACTAGCTGATTGAATTAGGCTAAATTTTTGTAATACTCGTTCCCATTTTGAATAGAAATAGCCGCACTACATCACTACATCCTACTCCATTAGTGTTTTTGATTTATTATTGATATTTCAATCAGTAAAGATAGAATGCTTGAAACTTATTATTTGATAGAATGCACGAAACAGATTATTTGATGAGCCTTTGAATCGATGTACGTAAATATAAATACTTTTGTAAATACTCTTATAGATCATTTGTTTCTTTGACTTGAAAAAAACAATTATTTGATTTTTTTTCTTTTTTATCAAGTTAATCCTCCAATTCATTAGAAAGTTAATCCTCCAATTTTTTTTTTCATTTTAGTAATACATACATATAATATGTATAAGTATTCGAGGAGGTGCACTATCTTTTCATAATAGTATATGTTAATAGTTAGATTGGGGTTGGGTAATTCAACTGGTTTGAGCTAATAGATAAGAAGTTAGAGGTATTAGGTTGAAAAAGGACGAATGAGTGGATATCAATCTAATAACCAACTACTAATATTTGCCATTAAAAAAAAAGCTATTGTGGAAGTGTCTCGTCTAATTTCATAGTGATAAATGACGTGGTTTATAGTTTACCTATAAAATCAGAAATTTTTGCAATACTTTATGGGATTATTTATATAAGATAAATTAGTTATTTGATTGATAATAAATGCATGATACTGTAACCAAAAAAAAAAAAATACATGATACATAAATGTAATAGAGATTAAAATTTACAATCATTTTATTCAATTTTTTTTTTATAATCACTTTGTATTTCTATCATATATAACATTTATTCTCACATGACATGTATAACTTAATAGTGATATATATAATACACGAAAAATGAGGAAGATATGTATCTTTTGCAAGATATATTAGTGATTCGTGTATGTAATTGATAATTTTGTTTATGATTGAAATACATCTCTAAGAGTCATATTTAATACATGAAAAAAGATGGAGATGTGTATTCTTTACTAGATGTATTGGTAGTTCATACATAGTTGATGTTGTTATTTGTGATTGAAATACATGGCTCCAATAATCATGTTTAATCCTTTTTTTTTACGAAATCATGTTAATCCATTAGAATGAGAAAAAATCATTTGTCCATGATTTATATCATATTCAAAAATAATATTTAAAATTAAAAATTTATGATATATTAATTCTATTTTTTTTAAAATGATAACTTTTAAAGAAACAAAAGAAAATAAAAGAAGTTGTTTTTAGTAGTTTCTCCACATTTTTTTTTATAATAGTTTGTTGTTTAAAAAATGATTTTCATTCCGGTAAATAAACACATAACAGTTACTGTTTTTTTTAAATTAAAAATAAATCACTAGTGCTTAGTAATAGTGTTTAAAAATTCACCTTTTGAAGATGATTTAGCAGGGTGTTCGGATTATAACTCTTTACACCATCGATCATATGATTGTTAGATTATAAATCACACAAAACTTTAATCATAGTTTTTTTGAAACTCATACATATAATTGATTTGAATTTTCTCACCATGTAAAACCTTTTATATGACATTGTGTATGAGAATCAAACTCAAAGTTAGTAGATCGTGACCTGCATGCGTCACATGGATAATAATATATTTTTACTTAATAGTGGTATTTTCTATTAATTTTGTAACTGTTTAAATTATTTATGTGATGAATTTGGTTTCGAACTTCAACCCTTACATATTATTATTAAATGTGCTTTCTCATTTTTAGTACAAATGTGCTCTCTTATTTTTTTTTTAAGGGAGATGTGCTCTCTTAGTTTTTATCAACGTTTTATTTGTTTTATTTATTTTATAAATTTTTCTATCATGTACAAAGTTTTAATCAAAAGTAATCAAAGGCTTGATCAAAAGTAATCAAAGGATAGAAACAACTTTTAAAATTGGTTCTCTGTTTTGTTTTTGATTGATACAGTTCTATGTTTTGTTGATATATACTAGTTAATATTCCTCTTATGATCGATCTCTCGTTCATTTAATTCTCATATTGTTAATATAATTATGTGACATTGACTGTGCAATTTTTAATGGACCTCTCATGTTAAAGTTGACGTACGCATCCTCAATTGTGTTTCCTTTTCTATGCCATAAAAATGTTATTGGTTGTAGTTTTCTCTTTTAGCGTAGGGTCATGTGTTTCTTCTTATGGTTATTCCTTCAAAAAATGTTAGCTAAGCTTATCATATCATGAGGGATGCTACTGTCACTCTTTGCTAAGCTTATATATATGCGTTTTAGATGTAGGTATGGATCAACAATCCAACCGTTAAATGAATGAGATATACCACTTTTTTATCTTTAGATGAAGCGGTAAATACCACTTAAAACTCATTCATACAACCATCATGAGGTCCTAAATTCAAACACAGGTAAAGACGTTCGGCCTAACATATAGACATTGGTAAATGAATTAGGTCTTACAAACAACATACTGTTATCATTAAAGCTTAAAAAGATGTTGATAAATATTGACTTGCATTTACTTTAATAAATATTTAACCTGCAAACTTTTTTGAAGCAAAAAATATTACTACCTCTGTCCCTAAATATAAACTTTTGAGAAAAATATTTGTCTCTTTTTATAAGACTCCTTTGATATTTTCAAGTACATTAATTAATTTTTCACCAACATGCCCCTATTTATTTTATATCTTTTTCTTTAATAAGCATTAAATACTATGTTGAAAACATACATTAACCCTCTCTCTTACAGGATAAAATTGTAAAAACAATAGTAATTATAAACAAATTTATTACCGCTTTCAATTTTCTTAATTCTCGTTATTTTTCTGAAAGGGTCTTATAATTAGAGACGGAGGTAATACATGGTTCAACTTTTCTTTTAATGAAATACACACAAATTCTCCTTAACTTTCTTATTACTATAATAAAAAAGGTGCCAAGAGGAATGAGTTTGCCATGCAATTTTCTTGTCATGCTAGATTCAAGATAGATAGCTCAGTTTAAGTTTCATATTTGATAGAGAGAGAATGCCTCAAACAACAAAACAATACTATTGTTGTCATTCTTGCATATGCGCTGTTGCAACTTGCAACGTTGCAAACTTAAGAACTAGTTGTAGCAATAGAATTATTACAATCACGTTGATTATTTCCTTCATGCATGGTGGGTGCTACGTATACTGCTTTACCTCTTATGAGTTGACTCATTGTCATTCTTGACACATTGGACCTTTGTTCCTCTCATCAACTCTAGGTAGGTGGAATGTTTCTTATTCTGATCCATGCACATGAGTCAGTGTCCAATGTGGACACAACCCAACCCACAATTTGATTTCCCTTAACCTCACCTAGTCACTGCATTTTTTGGTCAACTTGGACCAGAAATTGGAAACCTTTATCACTCGAAACCCTTGTGTTGTTGGGTATAGTCTCTCTCATAGGTTAGACTTAGAAGCACATATAATAGTAGTAACAATGCATATTATACCATACAATATAACTTATGTACGTGAAATCCATATAATTTTTTTTAATAAGCCAAATTAATCCATCTGAACCAAAAAATTTAAGATAATCACACTCTAAGATCACAAGTCAACACTACCAAACTAATTCAGGCGAGACAATTTTTCTCAGAAATTTTGATGTTGCAAACCTAGTAAAAATATTCTACATTCTTCAAATGGGAAAGGTTGTGTTGTGGACAAAAATGATGAGAGTACTGGCTAAATATATGAGGACAAGCATAGTAACTTCAAGTATTAATTATTGTTGTGTACAGTACGTTTTTCTTATTTTGGTTCACATATATAATGCGACTCAGCAAATTAAATGCTCCAAAGAAGACCATGAGACAAAGACAAAGTAGAGAAAGAAGAAAACTTGACGACCAATAAAAAAAACATATATTACATGTAATGACATTTTAAATCATTAATAAAATCATCTTTTATTGCGAAAAAAAAATAATCATAGAAAATATCATCTTAATTTTCTTTCACGATTTTCGGGAGCATTTGTGTTACGTACATTATTCACACATATTCGCCTCTACATAACTACATTTACTTGATCTAGAAGAAACTAAAGCATTATTGCCACAATTAAGTAGAAAGAAAAAAGAAAAAGAAATACAAATGATTGGGGGCAACAAATATGATCCAATATAAAACCACATAAAAGTGTAAACCAACCCTAAAGATAATATTGACAATGCACTAAGTGGACTAACCCTAACGGTATTAACAGAAAGAGCCTGACAACAACAAAATGAGGCTCTTTGAATTTTTGTGAAACATCTATAAAGGAAATTACAAGGAAAGAAACCACTAAGTCATTAGAGTTTATGTTTGGGCCCTTATTTGGTTTTGGATTTATGCCCGAAAAGGACTACCGAGACCGAGGATAAACTTTTGTGTATCCTAGAACAAGAAGGGTCTGTTTGGTAACACCCAAAAAGGAGCTTATAGGTTATAGCTGATAGCTTATAAGCTCGTCTGACAAAAAAAGCTCTAGTTTGTAACGCTTTTTTACGACAAGCTTATAGCTTATATCAGGAGCTTATAAGCTATTTTTCAGAAGCTACTTCAAGTAGCGTTTGAGCTTATAGCTTATAGCGTCTCACTTTTAATTTCAGTTTTACCCTTATTATTTTAATTAAAATCCACTTTTACCCTTAATATATTACTTATATAATTTAAAACAAAATGAGGCTATTACCTTAACGTACAACATCGAGTGGGCACTTCAAATTAATATACGATTTTTTTTATAGCAATTTCTTTTTCTAAAAAAAATGTTATCGTTGTATATATATACAACTTGTCCCTTCAATATATATGCATCTTTGTTTTTTTCCTTTAGCACTTTTCTTTTTTTTATCTTATGGGTATATTATTTTGTATTTTGATTTAAAATAAAACTTTACACTTTAATTTTTTATAAAGTATAAAAACTGAAATGAAAAATAATTCAAAATAAATTTTTAGGAAAAAAAAGAAACTAATTTAATAATATATAAATACTTAAATTACCAATTTTTTTAAAAAACAAGAATTTTTCAAATATCTGAAATACTATTAGTTAATATAGATTTTATTACGAATCAGGAATGTCCTTTTATGTCATTTTATATTTATCAGCTAGTTGAACCGCTAATTTTACCAAACACTTTAATTAGCTTATCAGTTATAAGTCATCAGCTATCAGCTATCCGCTATAAGCTATCAGTCATCAGCTATCAGCTAGCTTATAAGCTAGTAGCTGTTTTTACCAAACAGAGCCGAAGTATTAATCTTTTGAGGGAAGAGATGGGGAAAACTTGTTTCCCACATACGATTTCACTTATATGTTTTGATCACAAGAGCAACGTCCAACGAAGAACAACAATGTTCAAGTTGGGAGTACCTGCAAGCACTTTGCACTCAAATCAGTAAGAGAGAAAATATTGAGAGGTTTTTAGGATAGAGAATGTGAACATGAGGGATGATTTAAGATCCCTTTTTATATAGTCGTCAATCTAACTGTGAGAGGTGATCGTTGATAAGTTGTTATGGGTGGCGGGTTCGTAACCGTCAAAAGTTGTCAAGCATTGTCGAATGCGTTATGGATAAGGAATCCTAAGCTTTTGACAATTGAGAAGCATGATATGAGTATAATGTGATGAAGATACATGTGTGCCTCAGTTGGGTCCTTGCAGAATTGGGATTCTGCTTGGTACGTAAAGGGTTTATTGTGCCAAAGATATGTTTTAACCTCCTTTGAGATTGAGCTTTTGCTTAGTGTAGGATCTTCGTGTATAACCTTGTGAACAGGACGGAGGGAACATGCCAAACCGTCCTTCAGGAACTAAGGCATGACCTACTTAAACTCTGATTTGACCTAACTTGTTTATTAAATAGGTTAGACTCAAACTTTTCTATAAGCTCGTTAATTTAAGTAGGTCATGCTAAGACTTATAGAAAAGCCTACTAAACCTATCATGCCGTGTAATTATATATACTCCATTATATATATTAATAAATTTTTGGTTCCTTCAAATTTTCAATACCATAATTTTATTTTATTTTGCAATTTGGGATTTCCTATGAGTTACAAAACTCTTGGTAGTACTCTCATATTTCAATTCCAACGAGTGCACATACTTTTGGATATTATCCTCTTAATCTCTTACTTTTTTCATTATCATCTTATTCCAAATTATAAAGTAAGAAACCCTATTAGCAACAAAAATAAAAGACAATAGATCAAATCTATGCAATACACGCTTATTAGCCTCTACAAAATGGATGTACATACTCTAATTTTTTATTGGATATACATGTAATATGTGCTTACAAAATTTTATTGACCTATTAGAAATATATACTTATTAACCTTTTTATAAATAGGTCAAATGTTCTATTTATTTATTTTTAGTACAAATTAGACTTTTAGACAAGTTAATAGGTCAAGTCATACTTTTATAAATGACATTTCAGATTTAAAATAAAACCTTTAACAAACTAATGAATCAAACTTAGGTTTTAGTTTCTTTAAACTAGATCTGTCCCATTAGATCAAAACTATTCCCACCCCCTTATGGGGAGACCAAAACTGACAATGTAAAATATTTTTGCACGATGTATATAAATTTAATTCATTTTTAAATTATAATTGCAAAGTATGAAATTCAACTTTAAAGAAACACGGTCTATGTTCGTATCCAGCATTTGACGTACATCAATACTTCTCGGTTGCATTAAAAAAATGGGGAAGTCGCAATCTTACGGATGATCTTGGATGCTCTGGTGTTAGGCCTCTAGCATTTACCCTCTGTACTTTATCCGAGGTTGTTGAAGCAATAGAAAAAAGTGTTGGCTTTACACCTCAAATTATTTGTAGAGAAGATATATTTGGGAGTTATGAATTGCTAGAAATCCGTCTTTGTCACGAGAGGAACGGAATCGACCTCCGAAATTGTACACGAAAGCATGATTGTCCGACAAATTTTTATTGGTCGCCGGCAGGAGGAGCTGAAACAAAAAAAATTCCATAGGTGGGCATTTTTTTTAAGGAAGTAAAACTTAATTTTTGGTTAATATCATGATTAGTAAAAATAAAATAAAACTCCAACATTCAGTTGAGTGGTGACTTTATTGATATTTTTTATGTAGTGTATGAATTTTCATTTGGGTGTTCCGCCTATATACGACACCCTTTGCTATGTTGTTTTTCTTATGTTTGTCTTATGCAAATACTTGATTATTAATAAATTTTGTCATTAAAAAAAAATGTTGTCGTATGTATCTTTAAGAAACTGGTGAAAATGAGAATTTCATTGAATATCTCGGCCTTTTGTAAGGTAGCAATTTGATTTCCTCCCTTTAATCTTAATTTTACGACTGGTACATTTTTTTGTTGTTAAAGGAAACACATTTAACTCATTTCGTTAATCAATAAAGAGTTATTACAAAGAGGAACATAATCATAAATATTGTGACTAGTGTAAGAATTGGTTGCTACAATGAAACTGAAAGCAACCATATTCGTTTGTATTCGAATAAACTTTACCTCAAAGTTACATTTTAAATTTAAAATGTGAATAAACACTCTTAACAATCATATTAAATTCTGGATTGGCCTTCAATTCTATAATACACTGCAGCATCAAGAACTTGGGGATCACTAAAAGTCATTCTTGAAACAGCCATTTTGTTACACCTTATCCTTCATGGATTTGCAACATAGCAATACCTTATCCTTCATGGATTTGCAACTCAGGGCATAACTAACCTGTCATAGCCTTCACTAAAACCCCTCCCTCGCCACGGATACAAGCACCATATAACCAGTCCAATTGTAACTTGTAAAGCAACTTGCGTCAACATTATAAATCATACATTGCACCGTCGTACCATACTTTTTATCGTTTCTGCTTTTTCAAGTGCGCATAGCACATTGTTAACTGGACTTCTCTGTATAAACATCATTATTCTCATCCTTCCATATGAGATTGTCATTCTGTTCTTCCACAATTAAAGAGATATACATGATTAAGTAAAAATATATATATTAGAGTAGTTACTCTTATCTAAGATTAGGTTTCTTTTGTATTTTACTCAATCATAAAAGTTTGTTACAATCCAAAAAAAAAGGAAAGTTAGTTACAATTGTGTCTATATAATAAACGGTGTTTCTATGATTTACTTTTAATATATAGGTTTCTTCAAAATTTACACAGTAGATTGGAAAACGTACGTCAAGGGATTTCTCTAAGTAAAGGTGAGTTTGTATGGTTTTATTGGCCTATCAAATATATTTTTGTATATTTGCTATACTAATAGGTCTATTTTTTGTCAAAAAAAAATAAAAATAGGTCTATTGCATCGCTATGAGACAATACATCGTTTACGAGTTATATATTGTGAAATTAAACACCATAATGAGTTTTTAGAATTTTGATTTTCATTGTACATCCAGTGCACTAAATTATAAATTTTTTATTTTGTAAATATTTTATTATTCGAGTTTTATAATTTGTATCTTACCCTTGTTTTTTTACAAAAATAAATTGTAATTTATTTGTTTCAAGTTCCAGAAAATTAAAGTTTTGTTATAATTGATTGATGTCCACCACCCAAAAAAAATAAAATTGATTGATGTAAGCAGATTTCCTTTTTACACCCACAAGGCCGGAGAGTTGTTTGCTTCAGGAGCATCTCTTCAATCATTTGCCGTTGATAAGTTCGTCCAAGTCAAAGATGGAGAAATCAGTGGACATGACTAATGAAAATGTTAGGAACCATATTCACGATGACATTGCATTCTCCATTTTATCTAAACTGCCTCTTAAATCTTTGAAACGATTTGAATGCGTACGCAAATCATGGTCACTATTGTTTGAAAACCCTTAATTTATGAGCATGTTCCGCAACAATTTCTTATTTAATAAGAATTCTTATTATGATGAAACATCTCTCCTCTTGACTTATGTTATGCCGTAAGATGCTAATCATCCATTTAATTTTGTGTTGTATTCCATTTCGGGTAAGAGATTTGAGAATAAGGTCAAATTGGATTGACCAAATCCATTCAATGAGGATGACCTTCATCCTGGTTTTTACATTTTTGGTCCTGCTAGTATTAACGATGTTCCATGTCTCTATAAAGATTCTCGTATAGATTATGGAAGAGTTTTATTATGGAACCCAACTATTGAGGAAATCAAGGTCATTCCTCGCAACCCTTTTGGTTATAAAACTCCATATCGCACCCCATTTTTTATATTCATGGATTTGGTTATGATCTTGTTAAAAATGAGCTGATTCGACAAATATCATTTGTGGGACAGTTAACATTTGTGCCGAAAGGTGCATCTTACGAATCAAGTTGGGATACATATAGCCTAAGAAGCAACTCTTGGAGACAACTTGATGTTAATATGCCACATAGTTTTAATTCTTGTGTCGGCGTCTATTATACCTTGATGGAATGTGTCATTGGTAGGATATGAATGAAGCAAATGACAAAGTATATTTGGTGTCATTTGACATAAGTAACGAGACGTTCATTACAACACCCTGTTAGACATTAAATCAAGAAAAATCTAGAAGACTTTAGAAGTATGATGCACCGCCTATGTATTTGCTTAACCATTAAGAAGTAAAAATATCTAAGTACTAGCACCACCTAAAATAATATAGCACTGTCACTAGAAAAATCTAGTATGAACCGCCTCTATAGGAATAATCTAGCACCATCTAGGTATTTACTTAGCTAGAAGATTCTAGTAATTGCATTTACTTTCTTATGCATTAAGATTAGAAGCCTATAAAAGGCACATGCTTGTACCATATTGAATCGTCAAGTCTTCAGCAATAAAATTAGTGTGTGTTCAAAGAAATTCTTCATTGTTCTCTTAGTTATTACTTTGTGAGTTTGTGTCCCACTGATATCACACCCATAATCTTAAACATAGATGATTGTTTTGATTTTACATTGTTGTCTAAAAAGTTGATGGTATTAAATGGATCCATTGCTTGGATCACAGAATATAAGAAGACAACAACTTTTCACATATCAATTTTGGGTAAAGTCGGTGTGAAGGAATCATGAATCAAACTCATGATTGTTGGACCGTTGCATTGTGTAGAATATCCTATCGAAGTAGGGAAGAATGGTAACATATTTTTTACCAAAGAAGATGATGAATTTGTCTGCTTCAATTTAAGAACAGAAACGATTGTGGAGCTTGGTATCAAAGGCCAGTTTCGAGATTCTCGACAGTAATTTATAAAGCAAACTCTCTCCCAATCGGAAGAATTGCTACTTAATTTTTTTATTTTATTTTTAATTTTACTGAATATTAATTGTTTTTCTTGATTCTATCGAAGTTGTTTTGCTAAATTCAGTCCAATTTAAACTTGCTTTATATATAATTTAGGCTAAATACCATTTTTGGTCATTTTAGTTTGACAAAATTCGCAAGTTAGTCCTTTAAGTTTTGAAAGTTTCAATTAGGTCTTTTTAGTTAGACATAATTCTCAAGTTAGTCTTTAAGTTTCAAAAGTTTCAAATAGGTCCTTTTAGTTGATAAACTATTTCACCATTACCCCTGTTGTCAGTCTCCGTTTAACTGATGTTGATGTAGCCGTTAAGTTGTTGACTTGGATCAAAATGTTGCCTTTTAAAAGCTCAAGGGTGTCAAAACGCTACGTTTAATGGTCACAAATGATCATTTATAGTGCTAGAAAGACAACTATTTACAACAACAAATGTCTTTCTAGCACTATTAAACGACATTTATAATGCTAGAATGATCATTTGTGACCATTAAACGTAACGTTTTGACACCCTTGGGCTTTTAAAAGACAACGTTTTGATCCAAGTCAACAACTTAATAGCTACATCAGCATCAATTAATGGGTAATGGTGAAATAGTTTATCAACTAAAATGACATATTTGAAACTTTTGAAACCTAAAGGACTAACTTGGGAATTCTGTCAAATTAAAAGGATCTATTTAAAATTTTTGAAACCTAAATGACTAACTTAAAAATTCTATCAAACTAAAAGGAGCAAACATGGTATTTGACCTATAATTTATCGAGTGAGAGATTTGAGAATAGGTTCAGTGAAATTAGATTGGAACATTACTTTGGAACTTTAAGAAGATATTTGGTTTTGGTTTTACAAGCATAATGTTATGCATATCAACAACGTATAGAGGCACCGTATATCATTTACCCTTGAATTTACTATTATTCTTAAAAGATAAATAATAATGTAGAACTATTTTATAATAATTTGTACACTTCTCTTTCAAACTCATATTATATTTCTATTTTTTTTCTTCTCATTCTATTGTTTTTAACCAATAAAAAAAAGGAAAAGTTGTCAAGAATAATTGTACAAATATTTCATTCCTTTTCTCAAAACCAAATATATTGGAACACAAAGTGCATCAACACATGACATTGTACAAACATATGTATCATTTGTTCCTATAATGATGTGCATAGAAAATGAAGCGAGGCTAAAAAAATATTTAAAAAATGCAAAACGTATCCTAATCACGGCCAATTCTTACTTGATCACAAACCTACATATAAAGGTTTGAGTCATGCTAAGCAGTGCCTCCAGGCCACTCGTTAATGAAACCAAAAATGAAAATTTTAAATTGAAAAATTACACCTTTTTAAGCATGTAAGGAATTGACTGCATAACTTACAATGTAATAATATTATATTTGATTCTTTAACTGGTGTTCATGGGGATTAGCATTTTCCTAGACTAAAAGAAAAATTATTTAAACAAAGCATTTTTTTTTTAAATTCCCGAGAATCGACAAATTCTACTCCGCATTGTTCACAAAATTTTGGTTGGTCTTTTTTATCTCCGATTACTCGATAATTTCCACAAGCACAAATCCCACTTTTTATAGGCCCAAAAATTCGTTCACAAAATAATCCATCAACAATATATATCTTGATGTGTGTGTCTAAATTATTTTTATTTAGGCTTGTGTCCGTATAAGTGTTGCTTCTTAATCACATGAGAAAACAATGTCTGATGTCAGCTTTTATGTTCCTCGGTCGTTGACTCATTTCTCTATTTGTGATACCACGTCCTAAATACTACTCCCTCCAATCATATTTACAAGCATAACACAACCTTTTAGATTCATCCAATATTTAGACGAAATACTAGTACTATATGTTTTTGATCACACCAAATCGGTTCATTACATCCTGTATTATCTACCTCAACAGACTTCTACAATTCTTTCTCAAATTATTATGGCAAATAGACTTAAGAATTAAAAAATACAATTTGTATGATGAAGGATTTTTTGTTGGATCACGATTTCTCAACACATGTTTTAGATTTAAAATGAAAAATAAACTCAAAAGATTATGATCCAAAATATAATGAGAGAGCAAGAGCTTGTTTGTTTTTGTGAAGAGTTTGTGAGAGAATATTGATTTCACTTGAGAGATGATTACTCTGATTCGCAAACTCTTTGTTTTTGTCTTCAAAGTCTTACTTTATTTATAGAAGCTTAGAGACTTGTTGCCCACTTCATAAAACATCTATTTGTGCTTTAATTTGAATGCCATTTGCGCTCCAAGTTGATGCTTAGCAAGAAAGCATGAAATTTGCACATGCAGAATGTTCCCAGAACGTTTTCAGTTAGCACAAAGAGGAAGTTCACGTGTGATTGTAAGCTGTAGAAGTGCAACCAACCGTAGGGAAGTGAGATGATGATGTCATGCAATGATCTCATGTTTATGCCACTTAGATATTTCACGAGATCATTGGCAGAGCTACATATGTTTGAGGGGGTTCAACCCCCCGGTCTATTATAATTCACACCTACAATCCTTAAAAAATGCACTATGACCCCCAGATTAGATAATGTTGCACCCTGCATTCAATCAAACACTGCCAGAATCGATTTTGCATCCTTCACTCTCACCGTATGCACTGCTATGCAAACCACGTTCTGACCCTTCACACACTTTTTATTTTCATTTTTTAACAAGTTCATTCAAGTCCACTTCATGCACTTTCCTTTACCTTTAAACATTTTCTTTAATTTAAAATTATTTCATGCACATTATCTTTGGATGAGTGTCATTTTAGAGTATGTTTGATTTCAATTCTAGAGATATAGGGTTCGTTTGTTAAGCTTTAAAAAAATAGATTTTGGGTTAAAAAAATCTAGAGATTTTTTTTAAATATTTTTTTAAAAAAAAGATCGAAAGCTATTTCTGTTTGTTCACTAGCATAAAAATAGTTTTTTTTTTAGATTTTAATATTTTTTTAAAAAAACCCAAAGCTATTTCTGGTTTTTTTTCTTTTATCATTTGAAAAGTGTAACAAACTAGATGAGTATACATATACTTACTTTTTCATTATCCCACTTATGCCCTTAAACAACATTTTCTATAATAAAGATTGTTGGTGGTGTCATTAAAAAAAAAGAATTTAGAATATATTTTTGTTATATTGTTGGTGTCATTGAAATAGATAGTCATGGTTAGTTTGGTTCGTTATAACTTGAAAGCAGCAAACATTTATATTTTTAGTTTTAATCAAAAAGAAAATTTTGTAATAACAAACGTTAACGCAATAAAAAGAGCGGAAAGACGGGCACGTGAGTACCCATCTTTTCGCTAGTTATTGTAATTTTAATTAAATTTTAAACGTTTGAACCCTCTGCTCCAGGGTTCTGGCAACACCACTGCACGAGATGAATCGCTTTTTCCTTAATGGGTCAAAACTTCATTTAAAGCCCGTAAGTAGTATTTGTCTTTTACCAAATCAAGTCATATGATTATTATTCTTTTGGTGAGACAAATAGAATGTAATTAATTTCTTGATCTCAATGATGCAAAGCTATTAAGATAAAGTTCATTCTTGTCCTTTTGCATGAATGCCATGGAGAGAGATGTAATGTTCCAAGGTCGTTCTTGAGAGCTTTCTTAATGAAACATTTCTCATAAAATTGAGTAGTAGATAACAAGATAAAATTAATTAAATATCTTTATCATTCTTAAGACATTAAAAAAGATTTTGCTTCAACAAAAGCAAACCTTCTATTATCTATGTAAAAAGTTAACTCATTTATGTTATCTGTTATCTTTCAACGGAATGTAATCTCTGCAATATAACATTACTCTTCTAAAAAAAATATAGCTTTACCATTGGTAAATTTGTTTAAGGGTATGCTTGAAAGTGAAAAAGTCACCCTAAAATATGTATTCCCTTTATTGTAACAAATTATAATGATTTTTTTCAATTATACCAACAATATAACAAATATAATATAAATTCTTATTTTTTTAGATGACACCAACAAAATAACATTCTATAGTCAAAGTTGTTTAAGAGTATAATTGAAAGTGAAAATGTTAGTCCACCATAATGTATTCTCTTTATATATATAACTAGTGTTAAGAAGGGCACTCCGTGCCCACATATTTGATCTTTTTATTGCACTAACGCGTATAAATTACGAACAATATATTTTGTGAAATATGGATTTTGATGAAAATTATCTTGATTTTAAATATAATATAGGTATAGATATTTTGCACTTTCATATTGTAACAAACTATACTTATCTTTTTGGATTTTGATGAAAATTATTTTGATTTTAAATATAATACTCCCTCCGGTCATATTTACAAGAGAAAATTGACTTTTTAGATACATTGAATAATGTATGTATCTAGTCAAGAACCTAAACCAAATACATAAATTATTTAATGTATCTAAAAAGTTAATTGTTTCTTGTAAATAGGTCCGGAGGGAGTATATGTATAGATATTTTGCACTTTCATATTATAACAAACTATACTTATCTTTTTCAATAAAAAAAAATAAAGCAAATATAATATAAATTCTTATATTTTTGAATGACACCAACTATATAGCCTTTTTATAGACATATTTATTTAAGGGTATAATTATATGTGAAAAAGTTAGCCCAAAATTAAATCCTCTATTTTCTTTATATACAGTTTATATATATATATATATATATATTCAATTTAAATCTTTTTTAATTTGTATTTAAAAATATGAAGTTCAATTAAAATAGGTGTTAGTCTTCAAATTTCTTATAAATATGGTGTAGATATGAATTTAAATTTTAAATTGAATAGGAATTGAGTTGATAGGAGTAAAATAGGAATAATAAAAAATTCATTCCAAAATCTCATTGTTTTTAAGCAAATGAGGTGGAGAATGTTCTACAACACTAAAAGTAGATTAAAATTAAAATAGTACAAAAACCGGAGGGGCATAAAACTTAAATTAGTGTAAGTAAAATAAAAAATTAACCCACAAGGATGACATGAAAGAACACTCTTCATCTCTTTAAACAACACCATTCATCTCATCTTCCTCAATTTAACCCAAAAAAACCTAGAAAAGATGATGTTGGGTTTATTTTTATGGGTTGGATTGAGGAAGATGAGATGAATGATGTTGTTGAAAGAGGTGACCGATGTTATTTCATTTTGATCATTGTTGCCACAACTTACATGTCTCTAAAGAAATATTAACTCAGTTATTTTTGTAAAAAATGTCTAAATTTAACGTTGGAGACCAAAATGGCTAGCGGAGTATGATACAAATAAGGACAAAACATACTAATAAAAAATACATATTTAAGAAGCACCAATCTCACATCACAATGAACAAACATTACACCTTTTCTTTTTTTTATTTCTTTTTTATTTTTTTTACAAATATACATTTTTATTTTATTTACTATTTGTCTCTATCTTTTCAAATACCTTAATTTTTTTTTAAGAAGCATTTCCCATATCTAGATTATTTACACTTAAACGATCCATCACGCAATCTCAATCGTCCGATCTTTGATCAAAGCATCAAGCGATTAGTACTTTGCCTTTGCAAAACAGATCTAAACACGTATAATTAAAATGTAAGTTATGATCGCCTAATCAAACGGTCCATATTGCATCCTAAATCCAATATTTTCACTTGAGATCAAAGCATCAAGCGATCACTATTTTAGCTTTGCAAAACGAATCTAATCGCACGTAACCACCAATTATTTCCAATTTTGACCCTTAGAAATCACTTTCCTAAAAACAAATCAACCCACACACAATTTCAAAACCTCTATTACTTCCTTGTTTTGAAGTGATGCTTCACTCCCTCACATACCCAATTTAATCAAATCAATCTTCCCTCCCCTCCCAAGCTTTTGATTCCATCACTCTTAACAAACCCTAGACTCTCTCTCTCTCTCTCTATATATATATATATATGCGCACACACACACACAAAATCAATTAATTCTTTGTTTTCTATACCCAAATTTTTCCAATTTTTTTTTCTTTTCACTTCCCATCACAAAATCAACACACCCATCATAAATTTTTTGACCCTTTCATTTCTTCAACCGATTCTACGATTTTCCCATTTCATAATTTCCACAAAACCCTAATTATCTTTACGTGGGTCGCTAAAAAATTACACCTTTTTCTCTTTGATCACGAATGGGTAAGACCAAATTCACCTCAAAACTCGTTTTTTATTTTCATTAAAGAAACGATTTTTTCTCAAAAGGGTTGAATTTTATGAGGTTATTGTGATTATGGTTTGAATGATTTTTTCTGTTTGTGAAAAACAGTTTGCAGTTATAGAGGCAACAATGTCGGATGATATGCTAGTGCATTTCTCGTCGAATTCTTCGAACCAATCGGATCAGTCTCTGCCCACAAAGATTGCCAAGTTGGAAGCTCGAATGGTGGGAAAAGGTTCTTCAACTGCTTCTCAGCAACAAGGTTGGCCTTCTGTTTCTTCTGCTGGGAAATTCAGTGGAGTAGCAGCTGAAGAAATGGTTGAGCCTTGCAGTTCAAGTGATTCTGACGATGATGTAAGTTTTATACATTTTTACCTGCAAGATGAGTTATGTGTTTATGATGTAAGTGATTCTGTTATATTTGTTGCTTATTTGATAAATGACAGGGATTTTCAATGCCGATTTAGTGGCAGGTTGTGGAAGTTTTTATTTGATTGTTTATCGAGTATGTAGTTATCTGGGTTCTTGAATGTGTCAGACGCCGTCTCTAACGTCTTTGAATGTATCAAAAGTAGAAATTATCCCCAAATATATATTTCATTAGTCAGTTTGATTCTCATAAGTGTTTTTGTTAGTCAGTTAGGTCCTTGAATGTGTTGTCCACTGTGAAGCTCGAATATGCGGGTGGGGTGGGGGTGTACATTTATGAGGATTATTTTTGTTTTATTTGTTGCTTATTTGCTTGTAGTGATTGGGATTTTCAATGCTGATTTGTTTTGTTGGTTGACTGATTGTTTATCGAGTAAATAGCCATTTGGGTCCATGAATATGTCGAACGTTGTTGCACCCTCCTTACATTTTCAAAATTACAATTGCAAAAATATCCCCGAATATATCTTTCGTTAGGTAGTTTGATCGTCGAATGTGTCTTTTGTTAGTAAGTTAGGTCCTTGAGATGTTGTCCACTATGAAGCTCGAATACGTAATGTGGGTGGGGATGTGATACGATACAAATACGTGAAATTTTTGAACTCTAGGACACGTAAGAGCTGGATATTTTTTTTTTGAAGGACGTAAGAGCTAGATATGTTAACAAGTGATTCTGATGATAATGACAATTTATTAATGAAAATATATTTGTAGCTCAAATGAAAAATGGACCCCATCTAAAACTAAAATCGGGTCAAGTTCTAACTGTTCAAATGGATTCTGTAACAATAAGATAGCCACATTTTTCCATTATATATAGAATATATCCTGTCATTTTTTTTACTTTATTATATTATATTATATAAATAAGATATCGATAAAAAAAAATAGTGTGTTTTTTTCCGTTATGGATTTCCTGGAACATATCGTCGTATTTTCAGTGAGTTCGTATGGAAGATATTCAGCCCCTCATACTACAAGCTCACCCTAACCCAGAGCAATTTTTTTCCCTTTTTATCTGCAAGGTTTGGTGGTTTGAGGGTTATTTTTGTTGAATTTGTTGCTCATTTATTTGTAGTGATAGGGATTTTCAATTCTGATTGTGGAAATTTTTGTCTATTGTTGTTTTGTTGGTTGACTGATTGTTTATCGAGTAGATAGTCATTTGGGGTCTGAATGTGGAAGACACTGTTACTACCATCTTCGTTTGAGTGTATCAAAATTAGAAAAACATCTCCAAATATATATTTCGTTAGTTGGTTTGATTCTTTGAAGTGTCGTTTGTTAATAAGTTAGGTCCTTGAATGTGCTGTCCACTATGAAGCTCGAATACGTAGTGCGGGTGGGGGGTGTGATATATGATACAAATACATGATATTTTTTTTTTTTTTTGAATTTAGAATATGATACGAGGTAGATATGTTAACAAGTGATTCTGATGATGATGTAAGTTTGATCCCTTTTTATCTGCGAGATGGGTTTGGTACTTTGAGTGTATGCATTTATGAGGTCTCTTTTTGTTATATTTGTTGCTCAGTTGCTTGTAGTGATAGAGATTTCAATGCTGATCTAGTAGCTTTTTGTAGCAATTTTTGTTTGTTTCGTTTTGTTGGTTGACTGATTGTTTATTGAGTAGATAGCCATCTGGGTCCATGAATGTGTTGGGCGTTTTACACTGTCCTTGAATTTTCAAAATTACAATTACAAAAAATCCCCAAAATATATCTTTCGTTTGGCATTTTGATCCCAAACGTGTCTTTTGTTTGTGAATATGGTCGTTGAATGTATCGACCATAAATCGAGAGTTGAGACACATTTATGGATGTTTTTATAAATTTGATACAGTCAAGGACTTTAGTGATACGGTCTCGCTCATTTGAGAACCAAAATGACTGTTTACTCTTTGTTTATCCTCATTATTTATCTGTTTATGGTTTTTGATATTATAAACGCATGCGGTATTTTTGTGTTTTCATTGTTGATGTTATTTTGTTGACAAGATAATTTATTGAGTATTTTATTGTTGATTATCTGGAAAATAGAAATGGTCGAATGTGTTCTTTTGATGGACTAAATTGATAGATTGCCTTTATCTTCATATTTCTTTCTATTCCAGAATGGTGCAGATTTCTTGATTCAAGCCAACACACGTAAGCGCTTAAAACCTCATGACGATAACGATGATGTTTCTGAACGTGCTGAGGTTTGTTTTTATATGGTGGCTCTATATACTCTTTGCTATAGTAGTAATAGAATAGCCGTGTCTCATTGAAAATACGGCAATGCGTCAGATAAATTGCTTGTGCTTGGCTTACTTCTAAATACTATGTAGTTGCCATCTTCTGTTACTAGTATTTTGATGACTTCAACAATTGTAAGAAGTGGTACTCTGTCTCAATTTGGTGTCGTAGCTGTTTCCATTCCAACTGAATAACTATCACTATATCAGGTTGTTACTGAAGGAAGACAAACTAGTTTGGAGACAAAAAATAATGTTGATGCAAATAGAAAGAAATCTGGTCGTGGAAGAGGGAGTTCTGGTTCAAGCAGAGGTCGTGGTTCCAAATCTAATGATCAGACCAGAACACAAATTTCTTCTTCAACAGTTTCTGCTTCAAATGGTCAGAATGAGAATGTATGTCGTAAAATTATTTCCCATCAAATATTTGGTTCATTAAGCAATAAATTTTATGGATTGATCATTTATGTCGCACTCCTTGATTGTTCGTTACAGAACTCATATTTTTGTTTGCAGGATGGTAGACTCAAAGATCCGTTTCGTAATGATAATGGTGCTTCATTAGAGGTACGTCTTCTTTTATATTTTTGAGTTCCACGTGCAAGTTTTAAGGCAAGTAGAAGAATGGGTGGCTTTATATGTATATGATTAGAATTATGATATGATCTCTTTAAATTGTCCCTTTCCCCAACATTTCTCAATGACACTGCTGATACTTTAACTTCATTAACTTTCATTTTCTTTTTCTTATTTTATTTCATCTTTGTATTAAATTAGGAGGAAATTGTATCTTTACGTGCAAAAGTTGTTGTGTTGGAGGAAGATTTACGTAAAGCAAAGCAAGAAGCCTCTCAGCATCAGAATATTTGTCCACAGTTAGAAAAGGTATATGAATAATTGTCCTATTGCAACAAGAGATGTGAACCAGAAGGATGTTTTCTGAATCTTGAATTGTATCAAGTCATAAGATATCATGACAATTGATAAATAGTTTCAAAAACATACACCTATAAATGAAAGAAAATAACTACAATAGAATTTTCGCCCAAATTTTACACAATGGAATTTAATTTGTCATTAATAATGAATCATACATGGCATATATAATTCTCAGATTCAACAAAATTTAAGGCCCAAACTAAAAAATGACAATAATTTACACTGTATTTCTTATAGAAGGTGCAACTGGGCAGTTGGCATCGTAACTCATATTCCAAACCAAGTCTGTTGTATGACCTGACAAAAATGGCAGTGAAACAACCGAACTGTGTTATTCAAACTGCATTCTTTTGATACCATTTGCTAATTGAATTTATAGTGAACTGTAAATATGCTTTTATGAACTGTAAATTGTAAACACGTATTAAAGGTAATAGAATTGACGGTTGTTGAAATTAATGTGATGGTTTTCTGTTCTTCTAATGTTTGATTTTGGCACATGTAGGAACTGAAGGAATTGAAAGATCTTGAGGAGCAAATGAAACCTAAGGTTTGATTATTTTCATCTTTTGATTGTGGTTAAACTTTCCTTCCCAATTCTCTCAAGACACAAAACTCCTATTGGTATACATGTTATTTAAAATATAATGAAGTGGTGGATTCAATTGTGCATGCACACGAAACTTCTATAACAAAGATGAACTAGAAATTTTAAAGAGGTTATCGTTCTCTTACTCCAAAATAAGTTAAGGCATTGCATGTGTCGCGTATAAAAATTAAGTTAAGCCGGCATATTAACATCCAGTCCTTGAATT
>Ga0228710_1000787_pt1 | contig 43793 bp, 21 predicted proteins | sample MedpolnodulmetaG_FD_177995 | JGI IMG/M metagenome (GOLD analysis project Ga0228710, IMG submission 177995) | Root nodule microbial communities from Medicago polymorpha collected in Santa Monica, California, United States - pink nodules | ecosystem: Host-associated > Plants > Roots > Nodule... | reverse complement strand
AAAAATTTGAATAATAAGGTTATGGATCTAATTTGCAGCTAGGTCAATGGTATAATAAGCTGTCTCAGGTGAAGGAAAGAAAATATCTGATCACGTTCCTTCAAGAAAGAAAGAAAAAATCTAATCATGTTGACAGTGCGGCGAGAATGCAAAAGTAGGAGAGAGAGTAAACAGATTTAGCTACATGCGTGTTTATTTGTTTTCAGTGTATCTTACCTATGGACCGTATGATTGAATGGATCGGACGATACATATTTGGTGTAAGTCTTTTGGTGTCAACGGATCCTGACTATATATATTAAAATTATAGGTATAAATAATAGCTATTTTTTCACTTTTATACTGTAACAAATTCTACTTATCCTTTTCAATGATACAATATAACAAATATTTGTTACAAAAAAAAATATAACATCTTTCAAAAAAAAATATAACAAATATTACACACTTGGGCTGGCCTAGTGGTATTGGCTTGGGACCTGGGAGTCTGCTCCTCCTTGAGGTCTCATGTTCGATTTTCACTAATGTCAATTTAGGTGGGCTAATTTAGCTTCCTCAAAAAAATATAATATAAATTCTTATGTTTTTAAATGACACCATTTCAGCTCTTTTGGACTGACTTTTTCTCTTTCCAAAAATGTCATCAATTTTCAGTACGTATAAATAACACGTGTAACAAATAGAGATAAGCGTAAATTTAAATATTAAATAAATGTAACAAACACGATATGAATATATATATGTCTGTTTTTTCTTTATCATTTAAAAAGTGTAGCAAATTAAATGAGTATATTAATACTTACTTTTTCATTATCCCAATTATACCCTTAAGCAAATTTTTCTATAATAAAGATTGTTGTTCATTTCATTAAAAAAAATGAATTTAGATTATGTTTATTTATTATATCGTTGGTGTCAATGAAATAGATAAATTAAACATGGTTAATTTAGTTTGTTGTAATTTGAATGCAACAAACATTTATAATTTTACTTTTAATCGAAATCAAAGTTTCATAAAAAAAACAACGTTCATAATTTTCAAACATTAGCGTAATAAAAAAAGCAGAAAGACGGACACTTAATTGCTCATCTTTTTGCTAGTAATAATAATAATAATAATAATAATAACAACAACAACAACAAGCGAAAATACTTTCCGCTCTTTTATTTTTATTGCGTTAACGTTTGAAAATTATGAACTGTGTTTTTTTTATGAAATTTTTATTTTGATTGAAATTAAAAATAGAAATGTTTGTTGCTTTCAAATTATAACAAACCAATCTAACCATGATTATCTATTCAATGACACTGAAAATTTAACAGAAAAATATATAATCTAAATATTTTTTTAATGAGACCAATTGCAACAACAATCTTTATTATAAAAAAATTGTTTAAGGGTATATTTGAGGTAATGAAAAAGTAAGTATAAATACATTAATCTAGTTTGTTACATTGTTTAAATGATAAAGGAAAATAAAGCAGACATATATATTCACATCGTGTTTGTTACATTTTTTTTAATATTTAAATTTATTTTTATCTATTTGTTACACTATTTGTTACTTGTGTTATTTTGTATTGAAAATATTAAGGCCATTTTTTGAAAGAAAAAAAGTCAACAAAAAAGAATTGAAAGGGTTATTTTCGTTATATACAGTAGATATAACGCTAGGGTTTTCAATATTTATAATCTCTCATCATCATATTTTTTTTTTCTCTACTCATAATCTCGTTATCCGATTTTTATTCCTGCGTTACTCTTCTAGGTATTTTCTCTCTTCTTCTTTCCCTTCTTTATCAATTCTAGTTGATGAGGAAATGTCTATTCTCTTTTGAATCAGCTTTGTTCTGTTTTTAGTTTTTCAATTCAATTCGACTTTTGTTTTCAAAGACTGTGAAAGATTCATAGGGGTAGTTATTAGTTTTTGTTTTTATTTAATAAATAAAATCATTTGGGTGACGTAAGAGGATTTGATGCGTTAAATATAATGGAACCTTTGTTGTGTTGCAGATAATTCAGCAAGCAAATCCGCTTCCATGGCAAAGGAATATGGAATTGGGTTTTTGGAGGAAGTAAAAGTTGTGTTTCATGGTAAGATGGGAGAGTATGATGAGTTTATAAAAGACATATATGATTTCAAGACATCCATGAATGATGATCATCGAATCATCATACTTCCAATTCAGGAATTCAAAGAAAGGATGAATAAGGTACTTAAAGGGCATAAACATTTAATCTTAGGGTTCAACGCCTACATGAAGCATTTAATCAATCTTCCAATTCCATTGGATGATAATGATGAACAATGGGATCATAAGACAGGTTAGTAGATTTTATTTTATTTATTTATTTTTTAAGATTATTGTGGTTCATAGATAACGATACTTCATCCGCTTCACAATGCTTATCGTTTTTGACGAAATTACACACACCAAACAATCAAATAAATTTTGTTATTTTTGATAAAAATTATGTGCTTTTTTATAATACTCTTAATCATTTATTATTTTATTCTATTATTTCTCTCTCTACATACAATCAATAGATAAGATCGTATTATTGACAAACCAATAATTAATGTTGCATTGAAACTTAAAAGTGACATGTAAAGTTAATCAAAAGTATTCTTTAAAATGACAAGTATTGTGAAACTCTGGGAGTAATTTATATCATATACTCTAATGAATTGATACAAATATTTCATAAAACCAAACCTTACTTGAAATATTCCCAATCCCAACCATCTTTTGTAATTATGGATTGTTTCTTTGTTTTTATCTCATCATTTTCTATGATATTATGAGACAAAAATATCATATGGTTTTTTTTTTTTAAGGAAAAAATATTATATGGTTTTGAAATATAGAAAAAGAGTCTCATGTTTGTAAATCATCTAATGTTGTCTATTGTTGTGATTCAAAGGGAATAAAAAGGTAGCAAAGAACTATCAACTTCCTTGGGATTTGCTTGATATTATTTTCAGAAGGCTAGATTTTGATGACCTCTTTCAATTTGGTAACGTGTGCAAAAATTGGCGGGAATTTCATAAAATTTATTGGAGGAATTTCATGTCATCTCAAGAACCATTACTTATCCAAAGGTCTACCTATTTTATGAAATCTTTTTCTTTCATCAGCTTACCTCAGCGAAAAGTTTATCACTCAGAGATGGTCAATAACTACTTATTTGGATTTGGCTATCAAGGGTCTTCTAGTGGATATTTGATCTTGACAGGGATGAATAATTCATTTATACTAATTAATCCATTTACAAGAAAACAGATGGTAATCAATAACTCAACCTTTAAAGTTGATTTCTCTTGTTTTTCTTGCCAAGTTTTGCTTGCTTTTTCAAGAGGCTCGGAGGAATTTGTCTTGGTGGTTTTATGTAGAATTTCTAACAATCTGCATGTGTATCAATCTCGAAATCGTGATTGGGTAACTTATTTGACACCACAAAAAGTTGTTGACTTTGTTATTTTCAACAATGCCATATATATTGTCACTAACAAGGCCAACATTGGGATACTAAGCTTGGAGTCTGCAAATATAAAAAATTTAAATTTGAAGAGTACTCCTATTGTAAATTCTACTTCTTACTCACACGTAAGGTTGGTTAGTTGTGATGGACATCTTTTAGTGCTTAATGTTATGTCCAAGGAAATATTTAATGTGTACAAGATAGACTTCTCAACCATGGATTATGTCAAGTTGAAAACTTTGGGTGACATTGCATTATTTTATGCTCCAAGGAAAAAGTATTATGGACTGAGCAACCCGCGCATGTGGGGTTATGAAAACAATTCTGTGTATTTCATTGATCTTCCATCTGGAAAATATAGAGTGTACAAAGGGGAAGATAATAAAATTCCAAAAATAATTCTTCAACATCAAGATCCCAATACTTCCCTCTTATTAAGGCAACAATACTTGGATTGGTGTTTTACACATCTACACTACGAAGTAGATTATTCTCTTGTTAATTAGCATGCTTATTACTCTACACTTTTTGTTTGGATCTTGTTCCCTTTTGTTTTTCCTTTTATTTGCGAATAAATTGACAGAGTTCAGACAGTGTAAAGAATCTTGTCATGGTTTATAGTTTCAATAATAGACAAAGTTTAGACAGTGTAAAGAATTATTTGTACCTTTTGCTAACATGTGGTTGTAACATTCAATATTGCTTGTTCTGTATTGTGGCACAATAGTGAGAAGCATTACCAAGAAAGTATTAAAGATTTTACAATGGACTTTTTTTTTATAAAAGTGAATAAAATAGTGTGTCTAAGGTTCAAACCCCGAACCTTATATATAACAATGCATTGTTTTTGAACTATGCACAGGAACACAAAGGTCTTTTTAATAGTACACTTTTTTCTCTCTTTTTGGATCCCAGTGGCTATGTCTATCCTAGAAAGGTCCTTGGTGTCGGGGAACAACCTCTAGCTATTATCACATGCGAGTACTCTGGTGAGCCGATTAATTTCCGTTGCGGGGATGATCATTGGACAAATATCCCCGATGTCCCAAATGTTGAAAAATCGCATGGACATATTTGCAATTTTAAAGGGCGTCCTTGTGTAATAGATCGAACCAGTCGGACTGTGATGATTGAATTAGACTTGACTGTTCATTTGGTGGCTAAACCTTGTATTGGTGGCAATACTAAGTTCTTGGTAGAGAGTAAGTGTCAGCTGTTGCTTGTGGATAGATACGAAAGTGATGGTAGTAGTAGTGGTCGTGATGTAAGGATTGATGTGTTTAGGCTTGATGAGAAGGAGAAAAATTGGGTGAAATTGACTAATTTAGGGGATAGGGTTTTGTTTTTGGGGGAAGATTGTTCGTTTTCTGCTTTTGCTTCGGATTTGGGTGTAGCAAACGGGAATTGTGTAATCTTTTGTGCATATGATATGAGTGTTTTTCACTTGGATCAAGGTCGGATTTCACCTTTGTCTGATTATCCAGATTATTTCAACTTATTCTTATGGCCACCTCCAATGTGGATCGCAGCTGCAATAACAAAGTATGTTATATTACATTGATTGATATTTCATTATTGTACTATACATGACCTGATCTGTCCTTTATTTGTATATATTCATTAGTTTTCTTTGTTGTCCATAAATCTATCAATATTAGAGGTAGAATGCCAATTTATCAGTTTACTATTATAATTTTTCTCTAAAATTAATTATTAGGATTTTAATTTTCTCATTTAGTTCCTAACAGAAAGCTTTCTCAATTTATACAGGAGTGAGAGAAAGAAATGGAAAGCAAGACACAATATTGGGTTCATTCGCAAAATATGGCAATATGCAAACTCAATATGACAATATGGCCATGATTGATAATATCAAAAGTGTTATTTTCCATAAGACCTAGCTCATATATGACCTAGCTCATATTTGATATATTGAAAAGAATTCTAGTTTTTAATTGGTTATTTCATATTGGTTCTCACTATTTATTTCTGCGATTTTTCTCAATGAATCTTACTTGGTGGTAATGAAAAACAAAGTTGTATTTCCTTTCTATTTTCATTGTAACATCATTTGATGAAGGGAATCATGTGCATTGGTTTTCTAAATTGTTCTTACTTACCATGTTGGTAATGGTATTTATGGTTTTTGGCTTTTGATCATTATGTTATCACTGTTGTTGCTTTCTTATCTTATTATGATCATCGCATTCTTATCCTATTTAGATGCATTGGCAGAAAGAGTCTGTCCATGTATTTTAGATGCATATTGAATCTATAGTTTTACTATGATAATTAATAACGGCTTAAATGCCAATTAATTTATAAGTTGTTAGTTGTGCTAGGGTTTGTAAAAATAAATTATGGGGAAAAAAATTCAAAAATGTTGACCTTCGAATTATGTGACTCGGGCCAACAAGTGGAACCGGGTTGTTCGTGAACTTGAATCGAATCGAGTTCGAGTTAATCAACATGTTCATATTGAGTTTCAAGTCGAACAAATCTTTATCAAGTCGAACTGTGCTGAGTCAAGTTCAACTCAACTCGACTCATTTTCAACCTTAATTAGACCAAATATTACGCATTTTGATTGTACAATTTACATAGTCATGTAAATGTTTTAATAAAATAATGAAGAGTCAATGACGCAGAGAGTCGTCTAAAACCAAAAAAAAAAATAAAAAAATATTATTCAAGTAAGAGCAATTTCTGAAAATATTTGTGTATGTTACTCATGGCCTTAGCCCAATCTAAATATGTATTTATTTTTATATTTATTTATGCATATCTGTTTCAACCGATTGCTCCTTGACCCGGTGGTATCACTGGTTCAATCTCCAGTATGTTTTTTAAACCTTTGGGAGTAACGAGTTTCACTTGGGTGATATTGTCCTTGGGGACATTGATGACATTAGTGTATTTTAGATTAGAGATAATAGTGGATGAATGATTAAAGTAAATTATTTAGATGAGAGAAAATTATAGACTAAATGATTTAGGAACACTGTCACCAAAAGATATGTTGTTTTAGCAATTGCTCCGTCTTAAAATTGTTGGTTTTGGATTTCCAAACTGTTGTATTTGGATTTCCAAAGTCTATTTTGAAAAAGAATTTTCATTTACCAAAGTCGCTCTCTTTAAGACTTTTTGTAGCACTATACAAAAATTGTACAAGACAGACTATCCACCACGCCGCCTCCAGGATAAAACAAGTTCATCTACAATTGTGCGGTTAACTACTGCACTGTAGAAAACCATTCAAGAATTACACCTCCAATATGGTACTAACACCATATTTTAATACTGAAGCCAATCAATTATGGAACTATGACCACTCTATTATGGTATTGTGACCAAAAAAATAAGGTGTTACCACCATTCTAATTTTTAACATCTGCAAACGTTAATATGGTATTTCAACCACTCAAATATGTTGTTATCACAATTCTAATTATAAGTTCTCCAAGAGAGAAAATATCAAAAGGAACTAGACTTTTAAGATCATTCTTAATTCCAAAAGGACATTACTCCTAAAAATATTCTTTCTTCCGAAGGGACATAGATTATTGGAGGACTATGCTCTTAAGACCATTATTAATCTCGAAGGGACATTATACCAAAACAGAACTATGGTTTTAAGAATACTCTTAGTTCCAAAGGGACATAAAAAAATGATAATGAAAGAGAAGAAAGACTCGTCAATACATGTCAAAGAGGGAGATATAGAGAAAATTCACAACTAATATGTGAGAAACTTTGGGAACAAGTAATTCACATATTGGATCTAGTACAAAAATATCTCAAATTTAGTACCAAAATAAATCATATTGCATAAAAAAATATATAATTGAGTATCAACATATATTTTAGATCACATATCAAAATATATTAGATTGCATACAAAAATATTTCAAATTGTAGACCAAAGTATATAAAATTGCCTTCCAAAATATTTTAGCCAAAAACTTGGGGATTAAGACGACATTTTCTAATAATGATTAAATTAATTATTTAATTTAACATTTCGAAATTATAATATATATATATATATATATTAATTCATATTTTCATCGTTAATACTTACTTCGTTCACATAATTATGTACCCCCATTAGAGGTACATAAACATTATTAATATGTGTGGTTGACGTGGGACTTCCATTTTCTTCATTTCACACAACACTAGTTCTATCCAACATGGAAATTTGTGTTTAGTATTTTAACTCAATTTCCACACGTTTCAACATGATAATGCCATCTAAGTGCAATCCAAGAATAACAGTTATCTTTAGTAAAAAAATAAAACCTAAAATATGATTAGGTAATAAAAACCAAATAAAATATCATGAGTTCTTTTTAAAGAGTTTTTTTTGTTTTTTTGGAAGGGTCTCTTTTTGAAGTTTTTGAATATTTAATAGCAAACTAAAATAAAAACTACATTTTTCTTCTAAAAAAAACACTTTTTTTGATAATTATTTTTCTTCCAAATATTTACCTAAAAATAAAATAGAAACAAATCTATTTAAAAAATTTAGAGTATAAACAAAACAAATAAAACAAAGATATGACTTGAAAAAAACATCTTTAGTCTCTATATATTAGAAGAAGATTGGGATGCGGTTAAACATTGCATCAGATGTCAATATTAGGGTTCAAAGTTGAAAACGTTAAGTTGCCGTGCTCCTTAGTGCTTATGCTTTTATTCCCAAAGAATCGACCCATCTGCTCTTTCAAATTCAAACGTAGACACCATAACTACAGGTATGATCATTCATGTGTTGCATACATCATGAGTTTGGATGTTTTTCATATTTACTCGTAATCTTCTTGTTGATATATCATGAGTTTGAGGATAGGTGTTAGATGATAAAGTATTGATCTTAAGCTATTGAGTTTTTATATTACTAAATTAGTAGTCTATTCGGTTTTATATATATATTCTTTTGTAACCTTTTATAATATTAAGTTATTGGATTTCTATGAAACCCTAGTCTTTTCTTCCTATTCTCTCTTTCTCTATTTTGTATTGGCACTGTTGACACTTTTAACCTCCGCTATATTTATGTCTGCATGCAGTCTCCACCATTCGAGAATTTCTCGAGTGTGATTTCCTTGATTAATTGGCAAAGGTATGTTTCTACTTGGGGTCTTTGCTTCTAAATTCATTGCTTATAACATTAGGCAGTGATTCTGATACATCCCATTCAAGAATGAGTTCTCTCAGTGGAGTTGGTGGACAATTTTCGCGGATGGTTGGGTCAAATAGTGTACAAAGAAGAGGCTTAAAGCAAGGGGATAAGATTGGTCTTTATGGGATCAATACGGCTGATTCTTTAATTTTTTTGTTCAATCAGAATAAACTAGATTTCATTCCGAAAAAAGAAGATACACTTCATGAATAGACTAGGTTTAACAAACTACAATGGAATCAAACAGGTTTTTTCCTACTGCCAAAAAACCAATATACCCTTGTTCTAATTCCCTTCTAAGGTTAGCTCAAACACCCCCAAATCCATGTCGTAGCTGCTCCCTACATGAGTACTTCATACACTAATACTAATTGGCTTCATAACTTTTAGTTTAGTTTTAATTATGATATCAAAGCCTATCGAAGATCTGTTAGCGTTAAGCCACCTATCTGGTCTCCGCAACCGGGTCACTCATGATATCTCAGATTGGTCGATCATCAGCCATATTTTATATATTCAAACAACTGTGATTTCCTTGATTAATTGGGTCACTACTGTATGGAAGTATATTTATAAGAAACTAACACTTCATCACCTTTGTAATTGCTACTGCTGTACTGGTTCATATTATTAATGACTTTAAACAGACGATTGTGTTGATTCAACTTCTGATCATTAGCTCATTTTTTGTTCATATGTTTGTAATTCATTGTTGGTTTTTGTTAGTTAATAAAATATCGATGAATATTTACTTGAAGCAAAACTCATCATTGTTATCCAATTTCTATTATTTTCTTCATGAAAAATGTCTTCTTCTCATGAACAATTCTGTTTTCATGCTTACTTCTGAATTATTGTCATTTATTGTGTTAAAACCTAGTCCATTCATCTGCTATATTCTATGATCATGAGTAGTGTAAATACGTTTTCTGCCTTATTTCAACTATGATCGATCGTACTCTCCTTGAATGCAATTATAAACGATTTTGCTTAACTAATTTTGAATGGACGTTCGTCTTAGAGGTAAAGCGATTTTGAATTAACATGCTACTAATGATATTACATGCCTAATTTTTGTGAATCAAGATGTGTTTTAAATTCCCTTACGAGCTTAATAATAGAACATTGTCTTAGTTTTTATGGAATTGGGATACTATTCCAAACTTTTGTTCAATAAGTTAAGATGTATTTTTGTAGATTGGTAAGACTAGAGAATCATGGCAACATGCTGCACCAATCTTGAAGATGTATCAAACTTATATTCAATAATAACAAAGGTTGTTATTTTGCTAGAGTTGTTTTTCAGATTTTTGTTCAAAATTTATGGATGATAATAAGGAGTATAAACTAGAACTCATGTTGTATCTATATTGCTTCCCCATAGAAATAAGATAAACAAATTTAACATTACTCACCATTGATTATAAGCAGAGTCAATATTAATAATGATCTAAAACAAGTCAAAATTTTCCCTAAGGTCTATGTTAAAACTTAATTAAAACTCCTAATGATAGCAAGGATAACTTTTGGAACAAACAATTGAAAGAATTGAATGATCATTGATCTAAGAAAGAATTAAAACCTACCACTGTCACTCCTTTAAACATAAAATATTAATTTCTTCAAATACTAAAAATGAAAATAGCAAACCAAAAATAGATTGCTGCATCTAGACACCAAAATTGTTAGTTCTTTACTAAGTCTGCATGGGTTCCTCATTTTAGAGTTCACAAACACAGATTTTCTAAATTGACAATTTTCAATATTGACATCTAAATTGATGCTCATGCTTAACATGCCTATGCCAAAAATGTTTGCAGCCAAAATAGCTTTCATCGTTTCTACTAAAGATCCATAAGAATAAATGAGCATTGTCAAGAATTAATATAATAAAAATCCATAATATATAAGAATCCATAAGAATTACTAAGGGCCGTCTAAACCAAAATTCATAAAATTAAATAAGAACAAAATCCTGGAAGTTATCTCTAAAGTAAAGTTCTCACTTTCCTACAACCATAAGAGACAACTTGAGCGTCCAGTTTCATCTGCAATCACTCGTTCTTCCTTAGCTTTCTTTCAACGTCAATTTTAAAACAAGAAGGGTTACTATGTTTAACCTATATAATAAAAAACAGTTGTATTATTTCAACATCAAAATACAAACACCGTATAATAAAAAAGTTGATGTGAGGATATCATATGATTGGACCATTGAGATAAATTATAACAAGTAAATTATAACAAGTACGTACCTTCTCTTGCTTTTGCTTTCGTATTTCAACTGGGGTTGTTATCAATAGGCATGGAAGGTGGTAGAAGGCTTCCAACATAAATCATAGCATCATTGAAAGTAGGATTTACTGGAACACAAGTAACTTCATAACTTTTGAGATGATACCAAAACAGATTCTTCTTAGAATCACCCTTAAATTCTACTTCCAACAGAACTTTACTTCTATCACTGGAATAACATAAAGGCTTTAAAGATATTAATATTAAAGGTGGACCGAAATACCATTCCCACAAAGTAAACAATTTACACCAACTATCTCTAAATCCATATTCTTTCATCACCCAAACATCAAATTTATTAGGTCCATAACAATTCATAGTAACACTCACAGTCATACAAAGACACTTTCCCAAAAGCGAAACATATTTAATCTCGCTTGTAACTACTTCAGGATCAGGAAGAGGAACCTCATTGAAAATCTCTTGTGTTATGTTAAACGCGAGGATTAAACGCGTACTAAGATTTCCAGTCACTACCCAATGAAAAGAATTTTCAACGCAAACCCCCATGGTTTCAGGTGACGAAATATCGTACGGTATATCAAGAAGTACTTTCCATGAATTAGTTTTGGAGCTGAAGAGTGTCACAGTGTGGTGCTGTGGAGAGATTCTGAGAAGTTTGTAATCGTCAGCGAATTGATAGAAAGCAAAGCTGCCAGCGGCACCACAGTTGATGTGAGGGATGGAGTGATGATTACGGGTGTTAGGGTTCCAGAAAGCGATAGCGCGGCCGTTGGAGATGCATAGGAGGCCGTTACATGAACCAAGGAGAGAGATGTAACCCGTCAAAGGATACTTGATTCAAATTGCAGTGGTTAGCTTAGGGAAATCAAGTTGGTAGAGTTTGGTTTTGTGGCGAAGCATGAGGTTGAAGTTGAAGGAGTTTTTGAGGTGAAGGTTAGTGAAGTTGTGTGAATCGATTAACGATTAAAGTGATTTTGAAGTTGATCGGAATCGGATGAGGGATTGCACTGGTAAGTGGGAGAGGATTTCAGTGAACAAATCTGATGGAACATCAGACATTAGGCATTGACAATGGGGCGGGGTGGGGACGGGTTTTACATTCCCCGTCCCCATACCCGATTCTCATATACTTACCCGTTACCCTACCCATACCCAACAGAGATGAGAAATTGAACCTCATCCCCGTCCCCGACGAGTTCGGGTATCCAGTGGCGGAGCCAGGAAAATTATAGAGTTTGGGAAAAAAAATTATCGCAAAACATGACGTGTTAAGAACGTTAAAATATGGTTTTACACAAAATATTATTAATTTTCGACAAACGACAAATTAATTACGAATTTTTAAAGTGTCAAAAACTCAAAACAAAATAACAAAAATCTCGACCTATAAATCAAATTTTGAGCTCATTATTTGCAGAGACATCTATAAAAATACATAGAAAGGATCTGTAAAGTTTTATAGCATTTCAAAGTCGTTTCAATTTATTTTGATTTTTCAACCAAAACGTGCAAAATTGAAATTTTGTTCCGAGAAAGTGTATACTCACAAGTCAAATTTAGTTCCCTAATTTTGCAGGCATGACTAAAAGATGATAAGAACCGTCACAATGAAATTTTGTAGTTTTTAAACGAGATACAAATTAATTATAAATTGTTTAAGAAATTCATAATTATGGGGAATAAAAATTCATAATTAATTTGTCCCTGGTCGAAAAAATATAAGTTTTTGTGTAAAGCTATATGTTTTTAACGTGCTAAACATGTATGGAAAAAATTCAACATCTATGTCACATTTTTATACTACATGTACATTATAGGGTAAAAAATAAGAAAAAAACTCGAATTACAATGCTAGAATATATGTTTTTTAACATGGTCAATTTTAACAATTAACCATTCAAAATAAGAGAGATGAACCTGCCAATAGTGTACTAAATAATTAAGAGATAAATAAATGCACTTTCCTAAATCTCTTTGCGTGTGAGAATTTTTAGATTTTTCCCAAATTTTGTTTTTTTTAAGTAGGAAAAGGGCTACTGGGCTGGACTTGGTACAAAGAAAGTAGCAGCTGAGCCCGGGCTAGCTGGGGGGTGCCACCGCCCTTGCGGGTATTCCCGCCCCATCCCCGCATTGAATAATTTTTTCTTTTTAAACAATTTTTCTTTTTATTTCATAACTTAATTTGGAGGACATGTTGTTTTGTAACCTTTGATTGTTTCTTCTTCACTAATAAGTATTGCTTTGTATTATGATACAACTGTAACAAATTTTAAATTCATTCATTAAAGCAATTCCATGTATGTTGTGAAAAACGAGTGTAAAAAAGTATGTTCTAACCAAAATTGAATAGAAACGAGTGAAAACAACTTTACTGATCCTTTAGCATACGGCTATTTGACTAAAATGATTCTAGAGCAATGAGTGAAAATCAGACTAACAAAAAGTTCAATTCTTCTATTACAACCTTTTCTATTTGCATAGTATATTTTAAAATTCGACGAAGCATAATTTATTTTTAATTTTGATATGATTTTGTAGGGAGTTGAAGTGACAAATGATGTGAATTTATGGGCTAAAAAGGAGACAAATGGTCTTATTAAGGAAATTCTACCTTCAGACTCTGTCAACAACTTAACAAAACTCATATTTGCTAATGCACTTTACTTTAAAGGGGTGTGGGATCAACAGTTTGATACTTCGGACACAAAAGACTATGATTTTCACATTCGGAATGGCAACTTAGTCAAAGTTCCCTTCATGACCAGCAAAGAGGATCAATTTATTAGTGTTTTCGATGATTTCAAAGTACTTCGTCTTCCTTATGGACAAGGTGAAGATAAGCGTCAATTTTCTATGTATTTTTTTCTTCCAAATGCAAGAGATGGACTGTCAGCTTTGATTGAGAAGGTGGCTTCTCAATCCGAGTTAATACACCAAAATCTTCAGCGTCTTTCTCAAAAGAGAGTAGGCGATTTCAGAATTCCAAGGTTCAATGTTTCATTTGGGTTTGAAACTTCTGATATGCTGAAGGAGCTAGGAGTGGTTTTACCTTTCTCTCCTGGAGGTTTGACAAATATGGTAGACTTTCTTACGGATCAAGATCTTTTTGTTTCTCACATATTTCACAAGTCTTTCATCGAAGTAAATGAAGAAGGAACTGAAGCTGCTGCAGTCACTGCTGCTGTATTCGGAATCAAGGGTGTAATTCCTCAAGTAGATTTTGTAGCTGACCACCCTTTCTTATTTCTAATTAGAGAAGATTTGACCGAAACAATCCTCTTTGTAGGGCAGGTACTCAATTCTCTTGTTGAGTGATCTTATTGGATTGCCAATTGATAAATATGAACGTTTCTTCTAGTTGATATGCATTTATAACACAAGTACTTTTTTTTTATTTTGTTAATGTTGGTAAGAGTATGATAATAGCCCTATGATTTTTCCAGCTTTTTTTTAATCAAATGATATTTCAGCATATCTTTCCTAATAGTATATGTCAAGAAAATTGGAATTGAAAGAGATTTTATTTTTAGGTAGGGAATTGGATGAATCTAAGTAATACATTTAATCACAGGGACTTGTCAAGAAGATTCAGGATATTGAAATACTTTGAGAAAACAATGATATTATTAGTTTCACACATCTTGTTTAGAAGACTTCATTGCATGAAGAAGTACTAGGGTGTGCATTAATTCTTTTATAATTTCATTGTTCATTTCATCTTTAGTTTGATTTTGTAAGCAATGTTCATTTTTGGGCTGCTGAGTTGAGCATCTTTGTCTGATAAATTCCTTGGCCCTAACTAAACTATCTAAACTGCTGATAACTGTTTAAGATGCTTCAAAGCATGGAAGATAATGTAGCTAGTCTAGACACATGACAAAACTTTAGGTTTTATTAGATAGTGTACTAATTGACACTGAAGTTGTTGTTGAATTTCCAACAAAACTTTGATTGTGGAAATTTAAATGCCGGAAAATCTAATCACAATGCAAGCATTCAAAAGAAGAGTGGCCTGAGAAATTAAATGTTTGGATATATAGTAAGTGGGACGCTCATCCAATTATCAAAGGTCATTGTGATACTCAAATAAAGAAAACAAAAGCCTGAAATTTATAGCCAGTTTTGTTGACGGGTAAAACAACAAAGAAAATGATATAAGAAAACTGCTGTTCACACATATGCAAAAGCTGAAACACACGTATAAATGACTGAAATACCCCTTCGACAATTAACTGTCGCGGAAGTTAACCGGCTGCAGTTAACTATCGAAGAAACTTCTGCAGTTAGCTACCGCGGAATGATACTGGTGTTCTCTGCTATCTTTTTCCCCTACATCCCCTAAACTTGCTTACGTATGAGTTAATTTGAGCTTATAGATAGCTTGTTTTCTAAGTGGGTTTTTCCGCGACAGGTTATTCTCACTCCGCTGCACTGTTTTAGAATTATTCAAAACTGAGAACTAGAATTGTTGTTGAATTATTCTATGAATTTGTAGTTTCTGTTCTTCAAAAATGGTCCTTGCACCTTGTTATTATTAATTATTATTTTTTAAAATTAAAGTTTCATTATTACTTCGATTCTGGTTCACATTCTTATGGAAGCAATTTCAATTTTGAAATTATTGTAATCATGTTCTTACAATTCAATAATTATATTCTGCAAATTTTTATCAATTTGAAGGATTATTAGTTTCAGGAATCTCCAATTTTGCATGAATTAGGGGATGTATTGGATTAGGATTTTAAGGGATTTTAAAAGATTTTTTAATAATACAAAAGTCTTGTGGTATTCAATCAAGACTCTTTGAAATTTAAAAAAAGTCTTGTGGTATTCAATCAAGATTCTTTGTCATTTTAAAAAAGTCTTGAGGTATTCAATCAAGACTTTTCATCACTTAAAAAAAGTCTCATGGTATTTGAAATCATTCAAATTTCAAAGGATTGTTTAATAAATTAGATTTTGATGGATTTTGTGAGATTTTCTAGTGAAATTTTAACAAGAAAAAGTTTTTCATGAAGACATAAGATTTCTTGGGATTGTTTTTCTTTAAAAGTTTACTATCTCTTTCCTATCCTTCTTCCTTCTCTCTTCTCCCTTCTCTCTCTCTCTCTCTCTCTCTCTCTCCCCGTTCTCTCTTCGTCTCTCTCTCTCTCTCTCTCCCTTCTCTCTTCGTCTCTCTCTCTCTCTCCTCTCTTTTCTCCCTTCTCTCCCTCCTCTCTTCCCCCCTCTCTCTATCTCTCATAAAAATAATAAAAAATAAGAGTATGTATTGAAAATTATGATAGAGAGTGTGTTGTAATCATTTCTTTTCAATGAGTCCTTAAAATTCATAAAATCTTTTGAAATCTTATAAATCAATAAAATCCTTTAAAATCCATTAAAATCTTATGATGTAAATCCATTGAAATCCAAATTGAAAATCCTAATAGTCTTTTAAAATCATGAAAGTCGTTAAAATCCTACAAATTCTTTTAAAATCTTTGAGACTTTTTTAAGCAAAAAATGTCCTTTAAAATCCTAATCCAATACACCCAGCTCGCACTGTTAACAACCGCAGCATCAAACTGATAAAAACACACCAGTAACTAGTAAACAGGGGAAGAAGATAGCAGAAAACACTGGTATCATTCCGCGGCAGTTAACTACCGAAGTTCTGCAGTAGTTAACTGCAGAAGTTTTCTCGATAATTAACTACAACCGATTAACTCCCACGACAGTTAACTACCCATTATCGAAGGGGTATTTCAGTCATTTACATGTGTGTTTCAGCTTTTGCATATGTGTGAACAGCAATTTTCATGATATAAAAGTAATTGGCGTACCAAGGTTGCTATTGTCTTCATTTTGCTTTCAATTTGGAGCCTTTGATGTCTAAAACAACTTTGCCACTGGAAGCCATTCTCTCTAGCTGTGGTATCCGGTACTAGAATGTCTTTACTCTTTTTTTTTTTCTTAAAAAAATTGATTGTATGTAAATTCTATTCATCATTTCGTGATAATGTATCCAGTATGGTTGAGAGAAAGGAAAATGCTATTTCTAGCTAGAGATAGGCATGGCGAAATTTTCCCGACACAACTGGCAAGTGTTTATTGCATGGTTTTTCGAATCATTCGTGATCCAAAATTTTCCTTTAAGACACATATTAAGAAACCTAAAAGAAGAAATATTTTCTAAAATTTTGTGCATTTAAATGATTAAAAAGTTAGATATTGAATGTAATGCACACATTCCAATAAGTTTTTTCAATATTTATTTATTTTAAGTTTCAAAATGTTTCTTTCCTTTTTAAAAGTTTAAAGTTATTCGTAGATGCGAGTAGACTTGTAGACAATATGCCAGGCTACTTTGAAACGGATTGACCCTTTTTATGGAAAAGAAAACTTTGTGAGACTCAGACTTTGAAATTGTGAAATGCAACATGATGCATGATGTTTAAGCAAATGGTCTTTTTTTTTAAGGGCTTATCAAAGTGAATTGTAAACATTGCAGAGGAACATGATTTTATTTGAAAATTGCGAAGATATTGTAATTGGTACCCTTTTCAAAAGTAAAAACGAATCCAAGGAAGTTCTTAACAAAAGCTAAAGCTTAGTTAAATTTTGAGGTTGTATTTTTATTGTTTGGAAGGACTAGTGTCCTTTGCCTACGTACTCATGAGGGATCAAAACCTTGTAGTTCGGGGTAAAAATCTCGTTTGATTTGTTTTGTGTTTTTTATTAGTTTTGAGAAAAGTTTTAAAATGAAAAGCCAAGTGGCAAATAAGAATTGGTTTGTTTTTTTATATTAAAGAAAATTACTCAAAATAAGATTAAATTGATTAATGTTTGATTAAGAAAAGAAAAAATAAAGAGGTCACTTGATTTGGGATCAAGGTTTATTCATAAAAATATTTTTTGTGAGTTTGATACTATTTGCATGTTTTTGTTGTTTTTGAATAATAATTAAACTAAATTTAAAACTAACGGAGCAGAAAATAAAAACGTAGGTATTTTGTGGTGACGTTGGATCACCACAAAAACCTTTCACCTAAACTAGAAGCATAAAAATAAAACATATACACACACACATGAATGATTTGCATTAAGCCTAATATACATTCTAAAATCTGCGGAAAAATAAATGAAATAAATAAATATTAATATGCAAAATGATAAAACTAAACTAAAATGCATGAATGATTTACATTAAGCCTAATATACATTCTAATTTCCATGCGACAAAAATAAATGACATGAGAAAATAAATAAATATGCAATAAATAAATGAATGATGAATATGCAGCTTGATCTAATGAACATAAAAAAAAAATTAGAAATGCTAGAGAAGTTAAAAATGCATGAAGAATAAATTTAAAAAAAAATGTAAATGGACCAACAATTCTTTCTCTTTAGGGAATCTCTTTAACCTTGGAGAGAGCAGCAGCCACGGCAGTAGCAATTCAAAGCTATTGAAATTGAAAGAGCACAACCCTGAATTTGACGGCAACTTCAATTAAGAAACAAAAAGGAACAGCTACGACAAGCCATGGATTTGGTGCGATAGTGTAATTTTCTCAAAAACCATTAAATCATGTGAGTTCAAAAGCCACGAAAGTGAGCATGGGAGCATAGAAACAATATATGAAAAGAGAATTGGGGATTGTAATAGCAAAGGTAGTAATGGAATATATGAGTAATATGGCCACCGTAAATTGCTAAGAAATTAACACCAGGAATGAAATTAAGCCACAACTGTTATAGCAGCGCGAAAGCAAGAAATAAAGGGAAAATTGAAACCTTGCAATTGAAAATAAAATATGGTTAAGAACTCTTATCAAACTACCGTCGTAAAAAGTTTCAAAGGAAATAACAACCCATTTAATTTAATCAAAATGTTATTTTCAAATACTTCTGAAATCTCTTATCTCTTATTCCTTCAAGTTAACCCGAACGCAAAATGTTGCTCTAGATTTAACCTAACTTCAATGATTAATTTTACTGTATTACCCCTATTTAATTAACCCTATTTAATTTAATCAAAATGTTATTTTCAAATACTTATGAAATTTCTTATCTCTTATTCCTTAGAGTTAACCCGAACGCAAAATGTTGCTCTAGATTTAACCTAACTTCAATGATTAATTTTACTGTATTACCCCTATTTAATTAACCCTATTTAATTTAATCAAAATGTATCAGTTTAGGACCCTTCTTGGATTTGTAACAACTATAACATTCCTCAACCACATCTCACGAATCAAGTTATGGCAGATTTAAAAGTCTCAGATTTACTTGTTCCAAACTATAAGCAATGGCACACTGAGAACATATACCTCTTGTTTGATAATGTTTCAGCTCAACATATTTGCAGGACACCGCTTTTTGTATCGGTACAACAGGATAGACCAACATGGAAGCTCGAAAAAAATGGGATCTATTTAGTCCGCAGCGCTTATCGAAACATCATGGGTAGAAGCAATATTGTTCAGGAGCACGACATTGCGGGACGGTGGAATCAGGTTTGGAGATGCAAACTACCCCCCAGTATTAAGAACTTTGTATGGCGTGTGGCGCGTGGATGTTTACCTTCAAAGGTTCGTCTGCAAACTAGAGGCGTAAACTGCACTACTCAATGTCCGTTCTGTGATGGCCAAGAGGACAGTTTGCATGCTCTATTTCTTTGTCCCAAAAGTATTCAATGTTGGCAGAAACTAGAGTTATGGAATGACATCTCAACAACGATATTCAATCCTAGAAACATTTCCTTCATCCATTCGAAATTATACAGAGGTTACATAACTCCAAACATTCACTCTTTGGCACTCTCATGTGGAGTATATGGAAAAACCGAAATAATAAGGTCTGGAATGATTCCTCCAAAAGCTGTCAAGCTATTTGTAATAGAGCCACATCCTTTTTAGCCAGCTGGGAGCATGCCCAAGAGCTAAAACAAGCACCCCTAGACAGCCGTCCCATCACGCATGTATCTTGGACCAAGCCTTCGCCAGGTAGATATAAGTGTAATGTGGACGCCGCCTTTTTCGAGGATATTGACCCAGTGGGTATCTGGATTTGTATTCGAGATGCTGAATGAGCCTTTGTGATAGCTAGATCTGAATACTTTCCCCCCTTAATTGACATTCATATTGGGGAAGCTCTTGGTCTGTTAAAAGCCATGGAATGGGTACGGGATCTTCAACTAGTCAATATGGATTTTGAGGTAGATTCTAAGACGGTTGTCGACAACATTTATGGGGAGCGTGTTGGTGTATCAGAATTTAGTGTTATAATTAGAAATTGCATACATCTACTAGGCTCTGATCTTGCGAACTCTGATGTGAAGTTTATTATGAGACAAGCAAACAAAGTTGCTCATAATTTAGCTAAGACGGCTCCGTTGAAAGCTAGTTTCCGCTTTATTCTAATATACCATCTTGTATTGAATCTATTATTATAAATGAAATGCATTAAGTTTGTTTCTCTAAAAAAAACAATTAGCATACAAAATCAAAGTCATAAGAATAACACAGCCCAAATATCTAGTGTAGATATAGTAGAACACTTTACTCAATCACAGTCCACAAGCAAAGCAAAAGAAAAGAAAGAAAAAAAACCGCTATATATACAAACAAATAATTTATTTATCATCATCAAAACCCAAAAGCGCGATAGAACGAAAGCGATTTTAGTGTCACACAAACAAAAAGCTTTTCTTCTTTTTGTTCCGTTCTTAATCAGAAAAAACCTCGCCGTGACGCAAAACGCGATTATTAAAATAAGCGCGGTTCAAATAATCCGAATGGGGAGTGAGAGTGTTGTTAACCGTAACGGTAACGGCGGCGGCGGTGGAGGAGTGAAAGCGGTGAAAGAAGTTGTTACGACGGCGAAGAATGTGGTTGCGGCGGTTAAAGAGATTGTGAATTGTACGGAACAAGAGATCTATGATGTTCTTAGGGAGTGTGATATGGACCCTAATCTTGCTGTTGAGAAGCTTCTCTCTCAAGGTTTTTCGATTTTTGAGAATTTTTATCGGTTTTTTTTGTTCGGTTACGTTTCTTTGTTGTTGCATGGAAGAAATTGGTGAAGATGATGAAATCGGTTTTTGATTTTTGTGTGTTTGTGTGGTTTTGATGCTTTGTTACGTTTTTCAGAGTTGAAAAAAAAAAGTGATTTTTGAGTTTATTTTATAGGTTTTGATGATACATTTGTTTATCTTGTTTATTTCTTTTTTAATTATTGATGATACATTTGTTTAATTGTTTTTTTAATTATGAATTACGGACACCGGATACAGACACTGACACATTGACACGTCGATACTGATACATTTGTTTAATTGTTTTTTAATTATGAACCACAGATACACCGGATATAAACACTGACACGTCGATGCTGATTTTTTGAAACAGTGACATAATTTACTGTAATCACTCGTGTCACTGTTGTATCGGTGTTGGACATCCGAACAAGCCTTCGATTAGAAGTGTCGGTGATACACCCTTTAAGTTGTTTGTGATTTATGAATCAGTTTGATGATTTTTATAAGTTCTGCAAATGATCATTAGCGGTTGGTTGGATGCCGACATAGCTGGGATGTTAGTTGTATACAAATGATTGTTAGTCTTTTATAAAAAATATATCTTTTAATGCAAATTGTGTGTGAATTTAATTGTAAGTTTGCAACATTTTAATTGTAGATACGTTTCGTGAGGTGAGAAGCAAACGTGAAAAAAGAAAAGAGGTAATTTTGTTAAGTTATGTTAATATTGATATTGATCGAATTTGAATTTGATGATGAATAATGTGTGTATGTATTTTGACTTTAGATGAAGGAGGCGACAGAGACGAGGCCGAAGACTAAGGGGTATAAGGGAAGCAAAATCGGCATTGTCAATGATCCTGGCGCTGTGCAAAGTGGATTTCAACATGTGGCTTATAAAGGTATCTTCTTTGACTGTGAAGCATTTAATAATCTGTCGTTTAATGTGACATTGGTTTTTAATATTGCACTGTCTTACATTGTTGGATATGTGTAACGTATGTCAGAACATGGTAAAGCGGTTGACAAGCAAGAGGTTGGGTCAGTTGGTGCATCGGTTACGTCTTCGACGGCTCATTATGTAGCGAAAAATACAAAAGTGTGAGTATTATTTAAAATCTAATTTGGCGTTGACATTATTAATGCTTAATTTTGCTATTGATGGCTTGTGGCTTGATGTCAGTTATTCCACGAGACAGGCCATGTGCTGAGAATGTTACATTGGTGATTTTGATGATGATTTTCGTATATCGTATCATTTTGTCAATGTTTTCTTTGTCGCTTCCCGATGTTGCCACGTTGCCATAGTTTTCCTTGTCGCTTTCCAATGTTGTCAAATAGTGGCTATAGCATAGCGGAATTTGAAAAAATTGCTATAGTTCCGCAATATGATAGTTAACACATAGTGCTGTCAACTAGCGATTATAGCAGCACTATCGTGTTGCATCATAGAAGAATTTGAAAAAATTGCTATTCTCCACAATCTGCACTTGACAACACTGTCGCTTTAATACTCTTGGTAGTCTTCTGTTTTTTGTTTTTTCTTTGAAAGGATATTCATCGATTGTCATTGTTCATAAGTCCATTATCATATGGTTGATGACTGGAACACCACGTAACAGGGCCCAATAGTAGTTTTGATGATGATTTTCATATATGGTATCATATTGTGAATATTCTCTTTGTCGCTTTCCGTACCAGTGCCCAATGGTAGTTTTGATGATGATTTTCATATATGGTATCCTTTTGTGAATATTCTCTTTGTTGCTTTCTGATGTTGTCAAATAGCAGCTATAACATTAGTGGAATTTGAACAAATTGCTATTTCGCACATAGTGCTGTCAAATAGCGACTATAGCAGCACTATCGTGTTGCAGCATAGAGGAATTTGAAGAAATCACCATTTTCCACAATCCGCAATTGACAACACTGCTGCTTTATCTATTGTTATTCTGTTTTTTCTTTTCTTCTTGGAAAAAGTATATTCATGTGATTGTCATTGTTCATAAGTCCATTATCATATTGTCTTTGAAAAGTTCAGTGGCCCCATTTGAATCCTCAGGGAACTTTATGGTTGGTGACTGGACGAATTTGAAGACTTAATGGATGTTTAATCATTTTCCCTTATTTAGAAAATCTCCTCACAGGCATTGTTTTTCACTCTTGTGTTCAATAAAATTTTGAAAATTAGAAATGCTGAAAGTTTTGATCAGTGGTTCTGCCAGCTATTGTAGCTATGTTTGTTTCAGTGTGACATACTGGTCATGGGAGGTATCTCTTACTGCTATCGGATGTTAGTGACAGCAACTGAACTCTGCATTTTTTTTGTATGCATTACTTGTATTTTTGATGGTATAAATAATCAGTAAATAGTATACCAATATCTGATGGGGAGTCTTAATGCAACTGTTAGAGTTACTTTCATCTGTCTAATAATAGGTCATAAGTTCCAATTATGGAATCATCCTGTTGTAAATGCAACGGAAGACTGCCTTCCTATAGACCTGTAATTGGTCTGACCCTTCTTTGGAATCTGCTATGGTGGAACCCGGGTTTCTCTATCTAATAGTGTACTAATATTTCTGTTGTATGAGTTTTTTCCTTGCTAAATTACTAATACGAAATGTGAACGTATTTATTTGTTTGCCTGACTTATTGATATCACTGTCATTAGAATGTTGCTGTGATTATTTTCACAAATAAACTGTCTCAGTATTTGCCTCATATTTTGAAAATTTGGTGCAGGGATTCATTAAGTACTGATAATGGAAGACAGACATTAGTATCAGGTGTTTCCATGTCAGATACTGCCCAAGTGTCTCAAGCATCTCAACCCTGGTCGGTAGGAGTGAGCAAAGGACATCTTTCGATGGCAGACATTGTAAGAATGGGCACAGCATCTCAAGATACCGTTTCACATAACGATTGTAATTCCTTAGGAGTTTCATTATCTGGAAATTTGGAGTCCAACTTGAGTCTGCCCTATCAAAATAATTCTGAGCAACAAGGTTTTCATGATAAGTGGCCTGTAATTGAACAACCAATCACTGGAGATGCACAGACACTAAACATGTCCTCTTCACCGAAGGCTAACGGTCCATTTGAGCATCCTAACTTGCATGTTACTGAAGTAAGTTTACCCAGGAACTGTAACTTAGGTGCAGCCCAAGTTTCACGGGAGGAAATTGCTAGTGGTGATAATGCTATTTCTGCAAAAATTGAATCTGATTCTATATCTAACAACACTAGACCAGGGTCACATTCCAACTCTAATTTAAAGAATACTCCTGCCTCCAATTTTTGTAGTTCTTATGAGCATCATGAAGGTAACTACTGTGACTCAGCTTTTACAACATGGCATTAAACCTTCTTTGCATTTACTCCAAATATTGTGAAATTCTCATTTATTTTGATATGTGGTAACTTCAAAAAATAGGCTTTCGACGAAAATTGTGAAGTTCTTATGAGTGAACATGTCCCTTGCATTCAGCTTTAATACCTTTTAGAAAACAGGCTTTCTATGAGATTGCTTTTTTCCAAAAGCTATAGTTTCTAACTATTGAGTAACTAAAAGACATTTGGAAGAGCATTTCTATAGCTTATTTGGCTTTATCTTATGATATATAATCACAAATAGGTATTTGGCTTTGCGTATAATTAGCTTATAAATATGTATTGAACAAGTACTTTATTAAGTTGTTGTTGACCCAAATGCAACACCGTTCTATTTTTCAGATTTTTTCTTTTCGTGAATGATCAATTCTTTAAGCATTACTTATTGTCATACTAAAAGCAAAAATAAGCAAGCAATTCAATATTCACCTACAGTATATATTTTTTCACCCTTTTCCTTGTAAAGAGCAGGTCATGAATTGCTTCATTCTAATAAATTTTCTAATGATGTCCTTGTAGGTGTGTCATCTGTTGTTTCGGACCTCCAGCGGTTAAGTATGAAAGATTCCAACCTAGAAGAGGATACAGTGGTTCTTCCAAATCATTTACAAGCCTTGGGTGCTGAGTGTTCACATTTGAGTTTTGGCACATACAAGGGTGTCAATAATTCTGCATCTTCTGAGATTTTCGCTCCTAATAAGCTTTCCAGAAGTAGGTTGGAGATGAAATCTGCAGCTGTAGATGATTCTTTGGCTCAGTTCCCGCATGCCAGGTATTTTCTTCTGTTTCCAACTTTTGATATATTCAGCTTTGTCTATTGCTTCTCATTCTCATTTTTTTTTTCTGTGCTAGTTCTCTAAACCATGGTGATGAACAGTTTGGGTTTGATGTTCTTAAAGGAACATCAGATGATCAAAACTATAACCCTCCAGCTCCTTGGGAAGAGCTTGTGAAACATACTGTTTCTGAGAAAACTCTTGGGCATGAATACAGAACTACAGCTTCTATATCAGATCCTAGTTTGCGAAAATCCGACTGGGTGACTCCTTCATTGCCTTTGAAGCAGCCAGGCTTGCAGAGAGGAAACAATTCTTCTTTTCCGGGAGAGCTGGTGATTTTCTCTTGCCCTCTATCTCGAATTCCATAGATTGATTTTCTTGATATTTTGACAGAACTAGTAAATAAGTAAAACAGAGTTGTACTGAATAATACAATGTTATTGATGAAATTCCTAGGCAACAAATGTTACGCTGAGACTGAGTAACATATAACTGCAGTGGGCGGTTAAGGAAGGCTGAAACAGCCTACGGCTGTTTCTTGCTTGACAGTTTCTAACAATGACATGGATATGAGAGTCAGTCCTCTCCTTTACCAATTCAATTCTTAACAAAATAACCGACTTCCTTACCCACTTTTACTATTCTTTTTATTTAGTTTAAACCTCAATACAATCTTAACTATTCTAGCCCATTGTAATTAGTCAGGTCTGACCCAACATAATTAGACCTGCGCATTACATTTTATTTTTGAAAAGTCGGTATCTGGCCCAAGGACCTGCACCTTAATTGGATGTCTACTAACATAGTGATGTGGTCAATGTTGTTATCAATTTCCTGGTTGCACATATGATAAAAGGGGAGTAAACACATAAGATGCTGGATTTTGTGCATATAAGATAACATAGACAAGAAGAATAACCTTTTAAAAACAATAGCCAACATCATTACATTTTCTCAAATGGAGAATCTTTGTTCATTTTCGATTTGGAACCTCCACTCATAGCAACAGAACGAATGCCCACTAAGGTACCGCCAGTACCAGCCCCATGAGATGATAGTTTTGAAAGTTAACAATGGCAAGACACAACCATGTGCGTGAGAGAGCCACAAATTGACAGGTAAAGAGAATAATAGACAAAATAGAGAAAAACTATTCCGGATCAGAGAATGAGAGCCGGCTGCCCCCTTCTCAACAGACCCGCAATTCTGCCAGAAACAAGCATTGAAGTCTACCATGTAACAGAGATGAAACAGACAGAAACTTCTGAGCTCAGGCCTGGACAGTTGCACTGCTGGCCACATGTACTGAGTGAGGGGTTTACGTTTGGTAGAGGAGGGAGGTTGTGAGATGAAGTTAAAAAAAATGGGCAGTTGGGCATACGACTCAGAAGTTTGCCAATCCTATGCATGTCTGAGTTTTTGTCAGTGATTGATTCTACACCAATTTTACTATGTAGCTATTTAGGTGTATACGGGATTAGTTAAAAGGGCAACTTGGTGCTATACTCCTTTCACGACAGGGTCTGGGGAAGGTTTGAACTTTTTGAAAAAAATCAAATTCCCACATTATAAAAAAAGATAAGATCCGAAAAGAGCTTATAAAGAACGAGCATCTCTCAGTTGACAAGTTGATTTACTATAAGGATGAGTTAGGTCCAATCAAAAAGAAGATGGTGTGACAGCCTATCTATTTGCCACCCACTGTATTTTCCACACACCAATTCTATTAGTGTTAGACATGCTTTACAATCCCCTTTGTAAGGACGAGTAAGATCCAATCCAAACCCCAAGAGAACTTATTGCAAATCTTGTGGACAATCTTATGTTTGTGTTTGCAAGGGATTATTTCCCATGATAAGGGCAACTTTTACAAATGTTATTAGTTAAAACACAATTTTGACTACTTTGCATATTCTATGTTACAAATGCTACAGAGTTTATTTTATGTTTAAGAGTCCTGGCTCCATGTCCTGCATGGTTCAACAACTGTCAAGAATATCAATAACACTATTAGGTCCCCACCTTTAAAAGCCTGATAGTTGAGCTATTGATCTGAGTGCATAAATACAGACATGCATTCCTGACTATACTGTTTTGGTGCTGTGGTGCATGTATTCGGCTTTTCTGAAATGAGTGTAATTTTTCGCAATTATTATGGTGTGATATGATTATGCATTTGATAATAATGTATGGTTACACATTCCTAGCGGTATTTTTCCCCACTAATTGTCAACTTGTGATTCTGTTCTTTGATGGTTATTTTACTTATTTCTACTTTCTCTTAAGCTTTTAAATCCTACATAGTTTTGAGATTTTGTTCCATTTACCCTGACGCAGCATAATAATTCAAACTCTCAAGACTTGCTGGCTTTTCTCCTAGCTCAATCACAACGTGCAAGGCACATTAATGCGGAACCATCCAGAAACAATTTTCCCCTCTCCATGTCTGAGGTATCCAGGGAACATTCTTCTATACACCCTTTAGTTTTGTGATTTTATTTTGCACGTCTTAATTTCTTGCAACATAATAGGACTAACTAATCATTTGTTGGAATTGTCATCTTGTTTCGATTTTGCTTTGTAGTAATATTTTTTTCGTTTTTGTATGGATTGCTATTGACACTTGTATTTTGAAATATGAAAACAAAAAACTTAGGGCTTGTTTGATTAAGTTCTAAAAAACAGTTTTTCAGTTTTTAAAATTTGAAAATTGAAAAACTTGTTTGGTAACTTAATTTTACATAACTATTTTTTAAAACACTTCTATTTACCAGTTTTAAGAACTAAAAAACTAAAACAGATTTTAGAGGTTTTGCTTTTCAGTTTTTTAGTTTTGCATTTGGTATGAGAAGAAAAAAACACAGAAGAGGCACATTTTTCATTTATGCCAGTTTTGTAATATTTTATTTTAGCATCTATATCAGTTTTAACAAATAAAATTATCATACATGTTTTCTTCTAATTCTTTCTCAAAAACTGTTTTTTAAAATTGATTTATACTAAAAGCAAAACTCATTCAAACAAGCCCTTAGTACAAAACAACTTTCTTACCATGTGCACTATCTCTTTTAAATTGGTAAGTGATTTTATAATCCCACTAATATTCTCCTATTGGTGTATGACATTGATATCTCAGTTACTTTTGAAATTTGCACAAACTCATGCAAAGAAATTTGTGTTGAGAAAATGTACATATATGAGAACATGAAATTTTATACATTCATGAACAAATAGCCGAAGACAAAGTACACAACAATACCTGCATGTAGGCAAATCTATTATCGTTTATTTATTAAAAAATTTAATTTTTTTTTTTTGCATGTACTTGTATTACCCACCACGTGTCTTGTCCATGAAGTGTCAAGTGCCATCCCGTGATTACTGTTTCAACGTTTAAACTATATATAATCCGTTGTCTTATCTTCATGCATATATGAAATGCCAAATGAATGAGTTAACAGTGAGAACACTTGTATCATTTATGAGGCTTAATGGTGGCAATGATCACTGCCCTCGTCTAAGTTATTGATAAATTGGACGTAATTATTAGTGTCATTGTTCTTGACGGTTGTTGAACCATGCAGGACATGGAACCAGGCACCTTTGGTCTGCATAACAGATCTGCACCTGCCCCGAGTTTTACAATGCAACCCAATAATCACTTTCAACAATTGCCAGACATGAAAGCATATCAATCCGTACCCCAGAGTCAGTCATATTTTGCAAACATTGATTCGCAGAGAGCATTTTCAGACACCACTGCATATAATATATCTCCTGCAAACATGAATTACAACAACCTTCTACAAAACAGAAATGAATTCCATATGAGTAGATTGCCTCATTCCATTGCCAGTAATGCACATGGTTATGGAAATCTTGACTCTTCCGTTTATTATCCTGAAAGCTTTCTGTCTAATCCATCTGTTAGTAACATGAATTCTTCAAGTAACTTCAGCGAGATTTTGCCTTCTCAATATAATGGTGGACATAACTTCAGCTCTATTCAACCGGTAAGTTTTACTATCTTTTTGATGAATAATATTTTCCATATGAAGTTGTGAATGTGGTGATAATCGCTGTTTATTTCTGAAATGGTGTTTACATTATTGAATGCTATAGACCATACTTTATATTATGAGAAAATGGCATGTAAAGTTACCTATTCTTGATCTGTACATGCCTACTCGTGAAATCACTCCCAAACAAAGAAAAAAGGGATGACATCCAATTGTTCTTAATTATCTGATGGATGGGTTATCCCAAAGTTTCACCAGTAATATTTACATGCTCTGCATTGTTGTTAAGCATATTGTTGTATTATTTTATGAATTTGCTTGATTAACTTTATTGTCAATTCTCGCCAGCATGATAGCTTTTCTCAATTGGATTATGGGACAAAGTCAAGATCTTCATTTCTCCCCGAGAAAACTCAGTATACCTTCATGGACCAACCAAATCAGGCTTCCGTGTCGCAGTATGCAAGTCCTGAATATTCTGATTTCTATCCTTCTTGGAGCCAAATTCCGGAACAACATAAGCAGTCAGGTGGTGTTCAAGATTTGTTACCCAGGCAATTGAATCAATTTTGGCAGCAAAACTATTAACAGTACAGTCCTCAAGTTTTCTCCCCCTTTTTTGTCTTAGAAATTTTCATAGCAGGTTTAGGTGAAAATATGGCGTTATTACTTTCCATTTTGATGCTCATGCCTTATCCAATTGTACATGCTTTAAAGAGAATCGACTCCATGTAGTTGTGGCATCTGCATTATTTTATCATATTACAGGGGGTGTTTTTTGGTCACATATTAGCTATAAGACTAATATAGTTTTCAACCCAACAGAATTGCAATTCTCAATTTACAAGTACAAGCTAATATACATAGTAATATGTAGTTTTTGTTAGATTTTGCTTTCCGTCATCTTAAACAATGTTAGTAAGTTCATGCATTCGCTGATTGGCAATCTGTAACTGTTCACCTCGATACGCCGGTCCTTAAAACACAAAAGTTACCAATTTTGAATTATGGACAGTCGGATTGAGATTGGACGGTCACAGATCAATTACTTCACACAAATATGAATCCCTCTAATTGGCTTTTTGACAAGTTTATACATCCAATTGCATAATCTTTTTGGACAATTGTTAGGGGAACTTTTTTGAACCCTCACTCTAACACTCACTTTTATTAATTGAAATCCATGTGGTCTCACCATTTATGAAACTCATTTGTATTGTGAGACATACATTGAATTTATTCAATTTTTGTATTGTGTGACAATACATTGAATTTATTCAATAAGAGCGAATGTTAGAATGAATGTTTAAAAAAGAATGTTCAGAGATATAGATGCCAAAATTTCTAAACAGAATCTTGTTTCGACTTGGTGGATGATTACTCGTACTTGTCATCAAGAGTGAAAAGTGGCCTCCTACTATTGTATTCGAGTAAAAAATAAATTTGTAATTCCTGAGAGCGACTTGTAAGTATAATTGGTTATTGTGAGAATTAAAAATAAGTTATAACCATCATATTTTAATTATTTGGAATTAGCTGTTTGGATTTCATCTTACTAAAAATAAGCATGTACCTTCTATTATGATTTAGTCGATTCTTCCTTCTTTAATCACCGCTTGGCTCGAAGTACTAAGTAAATGTTTAGTTTTTTATTTTTGAAAATTGCTCGTTTTCCTTTTGTTTTTGTTTATTCACATGTTTGCGTGAGTTAACTCATGCTAAAAAATGCCCAACATAAGTTAACTCACGTTGAAAAAGGCGAGCGTGGACATTTTTAAAGGGATGAACAATTTTAATAGGTAGAAGAGCAATTTTTTTTTAGTGACACTAAAAAAAACGATTAGTTAGAATTCGGGAACATACCAATTATTGCGTATGAAACAACTACTCTACTTGTTATCACCCATGCACTGTGAGCCATAAAGGTCAGGTTTTAGTATCCAATTTAACTAACTTTAATATATAATTTACAATTTAACTAACTTTAATATAATTTATATGAAACAAAGTTAAATAATTGCCTTTACTAGGAACTATGATGGGTCTATGATTATATTATCCCCATAGCTGTTTTTTAAGTTGAATTTAAATAATTAGTCAAAAGTAAAAAAGGTTAGGAAATACTCCACCACTGGATGGTTAACTTTGGAGTGAACTTTAACTAACTCAAATTAATTAGCTTTCTAGCCAAATGCAGATGGCATGGTCCACCCACATGAGAAACTAAAATTTCTCAAAATTATAATGACAATTCTATAAAAGTTAAGTATATCTTATTAAAAAAAAAACTAAGCACAAGTAGGCTCTATTTACTTTCATTCTTGTGGCTGATAACTTGAGTGATTTTCCCTCTCTTGTTCTTTTACTTCTCTATGTCCAACTAGAATTGATGAAGTTACATACCAGTATCAATCTGAGTTTTAATAATTATTATGATCTTCCACCAATCTAGCAACACAATAAATTAGTCTCATCGTTTATCTTTGTCCCTAAATTAGATACTGTTAACTAATTCAGAGGAACTGTAAAACTTAATAATGCTAAAGTTATTAATAATTTGTATTATTATTAAAAATGGTCTTGCTAACATTTGTCGTTCGAGTAACAAAAAATAGAAATTTTTAATTTTAAAAAAATTCTTAAACTTTTAAAGAATTGATTATAGAATTTCCAAGATAATATTTATATATTTAGTACTAACATGTTTCCTAAAATCACAAGTTCGTCTTTGAATTTTACAAATTACTCTTAAAACTCATCATCTCACTCTTTCACCTAACTAACATTATCTATCTAATCAATTTATATTGGAAAACAAGATATAAGGTTGATCTGACGGTTGAAGTGAACGTTGTGTAATAAAAAAGTTGAGAGATTGATAACCACCTTTAACAAAACACTAACGATACCAACATTTTCCATTTTAAAAAAAGAAGTATATATTGCAACTCATCACTCCTATCTTTCATAAATCCCCAGATGAAAGAAATGTTGAAGTAATTAAGAGTATTTTTGGTGTAAAATAATTACGGCAATAGTGAATTCGAAGAAAATCCTATAAAGATTGAATATAGTGACGAGAGTTTGACATTATAACTTTAAAGATGACAGGTTATTTGGTGTGCAACTGTGTGGGAAATTTGGAAAGAAAGAAATAACAGGATTTTCAAGAACAAAAACTTCTCTATATTGCAAGTGGCGGACAAAATAAAGTCGTCGACTTTTATGTGGTTGAAAGGGAAATATGTTTGTCTTCCCTCTAACTATCATGGTTGGTGGCTTAACCCGTTTGCGATATTAGACATTGGTTAATAGTTATTCTTTCTGTTTTATATTTTGGTGAATTGTAATTATTGTACATATATTGTTTGAACTTTGGTGTTTCTTCTTTAGCACACCTAGTGCTAGAAAGGCCGGTTGATTATGTCAATATATTTCATTTTAGTTTCTTCACAAAAAAAACTTTAAAGATGATGTTTAAATTCTCTCAAAAAACCTTTGTAAAATGATCATAAATGCAACTTTAATCAATAATAATCTTTCTCTTCCACAATTCCTTTTATAAAAAGCCTCTACATGATCATGTATATTGAAACAAAAATATGATATGGCATTGTGGGGGGCACTTGATAGCAGTGTACAAAATTCAAAGCAAGTTCCTTAAAAAATAACTATTGGATATGTGTATGATTGCAATTAAATATGACATTTTACTTTTATGGAAAAAGGTAAATGCCACAATTACTAAAATAATTTGAAGTTGCAAATAATCATGACATGATTCATATAAACAAGGGCGGTGAAGATTGATTTCTAATGCTATATATACAATTAAGTAGCAGTGGAAATTCTGTGACTTCTATACAACAAAGTTTTGCTTTTATGAGGGACCATTTGATAAATAGTAAATGAGTTATGGCCACCGTTTTCCACAACAAACATGGAATCACATAAAGTGCCAAATTTGAAAAAGATGGTGTATATAACCATATAGCAATAGTACCTAATGAAGTCACACTATTTTCCCTTGACCAAAAAGGACAATGTCTCAAATTCAAATAACAAATAGGCTTATTTTTCTTTCTTGTATAAACATAAGTATGTAGAGACAGAAAATAATGTAGTAGAATAATAAATGTAATACGTTCAGATGTTAAAATAACTTGATTAGAATTTAGTGACGATTGAATTTTATATTATCTCGATCTCTTTCTCTTAGCGCCTGTTTGGTACAGCGTTTGCAAAACAGAGTTTGATGGAAATCACGTTAGCGTAGAAGCTAGTATTTGGAGTTTTTAGAAATCACCAAAAATGCGTCGGAAAACGTGCAAACGTACTGTTGTAAACGGGAAAACAAACATACGCTTAGTATATGATTGCTTTAGCGGTGGATTTATCAATTCCATGGTGACAAATCACATCGTATGAGAAGCTTAGTTTTGGAGCATCTCTTAAATCACGGTAAAACGAATATAAACACACGAGTACGTAGCAATGTAAACTCCAAACCAAATCTTAAATCACCGTGAAATCGAATATATATAAACACATGATTAGCGACGTAAACTCCATACCAAACAAACACTTTGTAATTTGAAGGTTAAGGCCAAAAAAACATATTTGTTAATTATATATATTCAACAAGAATAAAGAAAAAATGAAAAGAAAAAAATAATAATAAGTTGTATAAAACAGTAAAAAGAGATACATAGAGAAGAGAAAGGCAATTAACACATCAGCACCATCATTACAATGATCACTAACTAAACCCTACACACCCAACTTAAATTCCAAACAATTCCTCCTTTACTTTGTTTTCAACTCTCTTCCCTCCTTTTTGCTCCTTCTTTTACTTACTTGCACCCTCCTTCACACCATTCTCTCCCTTGTCAAATCTTTGTCTCTCAAAACTCTACAATAAATATATTTTTATTAACATGATTACCACATAAAACTACTTTTCTCCAAACATCACTCAATCAACATCTCTAGTTTATGATATCTTCATTTCTCTCTAGTTTCTTCCAAAGAAAAAATACTATAATTTGGGAACCACATTGAACAAGAAGAAGAAGAAGGATATAGAAGAAATAAACACTCATGAAGATGGAAAGGAGTGTAAAGTATTATATACTACTTCTTCTACTGAGTCATTTCATTTGTTCTGGTAACTTTTTTTTTCTTTGTTTCTTTTCTTCTTCTCCTTTGTTTATTTAGCTGATTCAGTTCAGTTCTGTTCTTACATGGTTTGTTTAGTTTATCATAAACTTGCTATGAAAATTTCTTTTTTCTTTTCTCATTATTTTCTTTTGTTTCAATTAATGCTTAGTATTTTTATTTTTTCTTTATCTTTTGCATATTTTCTATGTTTTTCTCTTTTTAAGCAACTAGATTCTTTGGACCACATGAATATATGTCCTGTATTTCCTGCAGCTACGTTTGGTATCTAAATTGTTTTATTCTCTCTATATCTCTCTCTCACATTTATCTATCTTTGTCTTTTTTTGTTGTTCAACTAGAATAGATATACCTGTTTGACCAATTGAGTGCAATTATATTTCACAAATTTATAGTTTAGAACTTTAATCTATCCATGATTTTTTAAGAATAATAATCATAGTCATAGTTCAAAATACTGTCTTTTTCTATAGTTCAATTGATTATTTTAGCTTGATCAATTTCAACCAGTTATTTCAAGCAATCAGAGAGCTATATAACAATGAGTGGCTTATGCTAAAATAAATTAGGTGTTGAATTTTGAAAAAAAATCAGTTGTTCTTAGGCTCAAGGACCTAGTAATTAGATTAAATGCAATTATGAATTTTTTGTTCTATTATTTTAATCTATGTAGCATCAACAATTTAGATTCAGTCACCGACACACATGACCACTTTCAATTATTTCATTTTTTGAAATTATTATCGATATCGACGTCATGGTGTCAATATCGAGTCTGTTGGAACACTAGTTAAATCTAGTGAGAAAATTGGATAGAAAAAACACAATGTAAGAACCAGTGTGTGAGACTTAAAAATGTCCCACATTGGTGAGCCACACCAACTAGCAAGTGTTTATATAAGGGTAGAGTGATCTCCAAGGGTGTGCCCTGGGGGTAGCCACTTTTGCGAACGGGTGAGCGCTTAGAAAAACATATATATCACGCGCTGCCGTCCGACCGGCCGGACTTGAGCTTGGGTCAAAATGATATATATTTTTTTATCACTTGAAAATGTTAAATTAATTAATTTAGTCATTATAAAATTTTTACGATCCAAAACGGTATCCAGAAGCTTCCGGATATATCCAATTAAGAAACAAAACGCGTTTACTTGAGGATTAAGCCGACTTAATCCCCAAGTCACTCATTTTTTGTTACTAACTCTCCCTATAAAAGGAGAGCTCCCCCCACTCATTCTTTACACCGAAATTCACAGTTGATGCTTCCTGTGCTTTTCCTCTCTTCTCCCTTCGACTTGTGTTAACGAGTCATTCTTCTGCTTCTACTCCTTTCTGTCCCTTTCGATTTCGGATAGAGCGGTTACATACTGTATTGAGTGGTTTAATCGAACAATTAAACCATATTTTGAGGTGTATATCTCGAGCGATTATATACTGTGCAGTGTGTAATCGTAACAGTGATCTTGGCTGTTTTATCCTGGAGACGGCGTGGTTGTTAGTCTACCTTACACAAACTTGGGTAGAGCCGCGAAACGTTTTAAAGAGAGCGACCTGGTCGTGACTCAACCCAGTAATTCCTTTGGTAGTAAATTTCTGATTTTTAAAACAGTAAATCAACAGTGTCTGTGTCTATGTAATTGCTTCATAGATTTCATGTTAGGTTGAATAATATGGAACAATTTGAATCTAGCTAGCACTTTTCTTTCCCCCTCAAAAGAAAAAGGTTAAAATTTGATTTGAAATCCATTCCATTTTACATGCTTAGAACAAGACAAATAACCTATTTCAACTGTTTTTTATAAAGGTTACAGTGAAACAAATAAAGAAGCACATGGACATGTTACACAAGTAAATCTACAAAGGCATAAAGAGAAACTACTAGAATTTAATGCTCCAATTTCAACCACTCAAAGGGACATTACAACTCCAATCACTACAATTCCAAATTTAGTTCCAACAACTTCAACATCACCAATCTTGAATCCTGATTCCAATCCAGATACATATTCTCCATCTTCAACGGTGCCGATTACGGCTCCATCGACGTCAAATTCACCGGTTTCTTCAGGTGCAAGTTGGTGCATTGCAAGCCCTAGTGCTTCACAAAGATCTTTACAAGTTGCATTGGATTATGCTTGTGGATATGGTGGCACTGATTGTTCTGCAATTCAACCTGGTGGAAGCTGTTATAACCCTAATTCAGTTCATGATCATGCTTCTTTTGCCTTTAATAAGTACTATCAAAAGAATCCGGTTCCAAATAGTTGCAATTTTGGGGGAAATGCTGTCCTCACTAACACAAATCCAAGTAAGGCTTCTACTATTTTGATGCTTAATGTTATGATCACGGTTTTAAATTGCAGTCAGATACGACTAATGTGACTTCAATTGCGGTTGTAGAGATTAAGTCTGTCAAAAAAACCTAAAAACTTGATTGAACTGCACCGAAATCAATGAACTGTGGTTGGCAGCTCACACAAAAGTAAGGACGAGAATTTCTTGGGACGCGAGAAATGAGTGTCAAACATATATTCAAACATAGGCTTAGTTTGATCTTTGATTTTTTTTTTCAATAATTCTAATTATTAGTTAATAATTGCAATTTGGTACGTTTTGTTCACAAAGGATCAATTTGGTTTCTTTCTATACGTAGTTTCGGCTCAAAGCTATAGAATCACTGCACTGAACCTTTATATCAATTCGGTTCAGAATCAACAATTAACATTTCAGTTCAGTTTTACTAACCGTTATAACAGTTTGGTTTGCGTTTTGAACCAGATCATGAACTGTCCTACTAGAGATATAAAATTATTGATGTCACGGGGTAGTTGATTTTTAAAGACCCTTGGTGTGACCTTAAATTATGTGACAATTTTTAATTAAAAAGTTAAAAACATAGATAAAAATATGCAAAGCTAGTAAATGAGTAGTAAACAAATCATATGTATCCTTGTGAAGGATTCTTGGGTTCCATTTTGGACAGACAAGGGACAATAAAATAAAGGTTGTACTGTAGTGTATCTTTGAATAGACTTTGAAATTGAAAGTGCATTGGTGATATATATAGGAACTAAAAAAGTGCAATTGAGTGATGCAGAAGTCAAGCTTTTTTTCTACTTTATTGCAGGCTCTATCTCTCAATACCCTTCTATATATCTTGTCCATATCAAAGGTGTCTTGTTTATCACAATTTTTTTTAACTCATCCATTTTGTTGTTAATAAGTTATTTTATTATATCTATAAAATTTAAATTTGATCATTATTAAAATGTTATTCGACTTTGGTTTTAGAATTGTGTATTTTTAGCCCATCATTTTTATATTTACAGGATATTGAAAACACGCAATTTACATATTTGTTAGGATCAGAATATATCTACATATTTAAATTTTACATGGCTACAAATATATTTAACCAATATAATTGATGTGTATAAATTATACACTTTGTCAAAAAAGAGAATGTATAACTAGCATTATCATAATATCTACTTGCTGTTTTTAATTTTTTTAATTTTATTTTTAGAAGCTTTCATTAATTTATTAATCTGTATTTCAGGTGTTGGAACATGTCAATATCCATCCACTAGGTGACTATCTTTAATCATATATATTGTTTATCAATTAAATATGTTTTCAGTCTCTATAATATTATTTTTTTGTCTTACATATTTCAAAAGTACATGTTTTTAATTTTTTTAAAGACTAAAAACATGTTTTACAAATTTTATCAGAGACTAAAAAGTGAATATTGGAAAACATAATTTATGAATAGGATTGTTTCTTTTGCTTTATGGCAACAACTTATAACAGAACAATCTAATATTTGGTGTCTAAATAAAATTGCAGTACAAGTTCATCACTCTTAAACACAACAAACACAAGTGGTGCAAATATTTTTGGCTACGTGCCTGTCCCAACAAACCCATCTGTCTCTGCTGCAGCTTCAACATCAAATAGCTTTGCACAAATTTGCTTCATTATTTTGGCAATTGCAGTTTTGCAAAACAAGTATATCCAACATGAATGAGAGTTTTTTTTTTGTGGGGTTTGTGTGACTGGAAAGCAACTAGCTAGGTACAAGAGCTGCAACATAATATACATGATAGATATGCACTTTGTAGAAATTTATATGATGGAGATTATATTAGTATAGACTATACCATTTTTTTTTAACCTTTGTAGTATTTAAATTGGATTTCCCCTCCCTCAAAAAAAAAAAAATGGATTTCCCCTTTTTCTTAAGAAATATTACTTTGTATTATTAACTATTCAAAGATGCGTATTATTTCTCTAATCAGATTGACTACCCATCTTAACATTACTTTGTATTAGTTTATACATGTATAGAACAAAATTATTGTATCACCCCAGCCATTATCTATAATCTCATTTAGCACTTTTCAGATATATTAATAAAATTCAGTAGTTTTGTACCGAAAAATGTTTTTAGTATAATTAATATGCATACTATCAATGAAGTAATTGACTCAAGTGGTTAATGAGCTTAAACAAAAGACGAATCATTCCGTAGAATTTGAGTTCGATTCCAAATAAAACAATTATTGGTCATACTATTTTGTGTGTACCATTAAAAAATATTTTGTGTATACTAAATTATTCACGTTAAGAACATCAAACTTCTTTATCTCCTTAATTCAGCATGTGATCTTCATCATCTTTGTTCCAGAATCAAATTCTATTTATCATTAAAGGTAAATTATCACAATTCATCAAGGGGTAATGAAGTTCTCACCATTCATTATTGATTTTTTTTCTTTTAAAATAAATTAATACTTTTAATTAGAGATATGGTTAAACAATATTATCTAATAACTTGTATTGAGGTTTGAGGGTGATATTTAAGGATAAATTTCTTTTTAAAGGTATAAATCAACTGCTCTAGTCAAGGAACCCCAGATATTTTCTTAATCGTTTTTTAATTATTTTGTTTTTTTTTTGGTAGTGTAATTATTTGTTTACATGTATAAACAACTTATTTGCTAAAAAAAAAATTATAAACAATTAATTTTTGTTTTATCGTCTGCCTACTTTTTCTTTTCCCAATCTCCAGAAACTGATAGAGAGATAGAGAAGTAGGGAATTTAATGGTTTCGTACATTCAAGGCAAAGAATCTTAATAGCTTAAAGTAAAATAAAGCTTTGAAATTTCTCTGTTGTATTATTCTGATGTTTAAGGTTACATTTTATTATTAAAAAAAAAAAGGTTACATTTTATTATTTGTAAAAACATCACATATCTTTTGTCTCCCCCATCATATTTTAGGCAATATTAGAATGGAAAATGACCTATAAGGTTACAATTTAAGTGATGGAAATAACATATTCAAAAATTGTAGCTAAAACCAATTAAATTAGTTCCACTACCATCCACCATTTGGAACCCCAAAAATCTTCCACATCCAGAAGCTATTTAATTTAGTAAATTAAAACTTACTTGAGCTATTTTATATTAGGTAAACCGATTAAAGCTATTTTATTTAGTAAATCCAAACTAACGTGAGCTACACGTCTACACCATTACCAAGAATCTTCATTATTGGAGACAAGACACTTGGTTCCCGTTGAGCACATATCATCTAAATTAAACATATAGATGTTATATACTCTTTGGGTCGGTTTGATGGTCAACATAAGATAGAGACATGATAAACATTAATCCTATCATGTGTTTGATGCGCATACGATATTAAATAGGATGTCATTATTTTATAATTTAAAAGAGAAAATTGCTCTTGTAATTAATTAAATATTTTAATAAATGCATATAATTAATTATAAATAAATAAGGAATGACAATATTTTAAGAACGGCAAAATATCATGGTAATAAATAAGGAATGAATTTCTAATCTTGTCAGGATAGTTTCTAATTTAGTCTATATCTAAGATAAAAATTACTAAGGCAAGTTAGGATAACTAAGATAGAAAAATGGTTTATTTTATGTTATCCTTTTAATGCATCAAACATATGATTCTTCTTTTCAGTATGCTCGATAATGCAACCAAGGTATCTGAAAGGGATTCTATAGCCTTTATCACATAATTGCATTATGCTAAGAAGATCATGCTTAAGTCCTTCTACAAGTAAGACGTTAGAGATAACAGTAGAAGAATTACCTACATTACTTTCACCAAGCATAGCATTAGAGATTTGTCAACCATCATGTTCATGTGTCTCGAATATCCACGGTCAATGAACCAGTTACTTTCCAAGGACACAAAACAACTATCCTAAAAAATTAGTTTGTTGCATTTGGGTCCCTATTGCACTATACCTTTTATAAGGTACATTCTAAGGCTTTTTAAAGACATTAGTATCAACAAAAAATATTACGTCTGAATTGATACGTTGTCTAATTTGTCTTTGTGAGATTTTACTTCCCCTTGCCAAATGCAACAAGTCTCACATACAACCTAAGATGGTCTCTCCTCTTCAAGTTCAACTTTTGGAATTTCTACCATAGATTTCTTAAGTGCTTCTAATTAACTTTTTGTTTCTAAAACCTTAGCGTCCAAATAAGAAATTAACTTCATAAAAGAATCTTTAGCTTCACCATGGACATTTTTTAAAGCAATTTGAAGTTAATAGTAGGAAAATTTAGCAAGAGTTTCAGTTTTAGAATCACTTTATTTTTCTTGCAATGCTTATCCATAAGACGCAAGTTTGCTACTTCATCATTGTCACTAGAACTAGAACTTTTCCAAGAAATATAGGCTCTTCTACCATTGCCTTCACTCTTTTAAGGTGACTTTCCTCTGTCCTTCTTAGGGAGTGGACAATCGGATTTGTAGTGACCTCACTTTTTACAATGGTAGCAAGTTTCCTTAGGCTTTGTAATTTTTACTCTCCTCCATCTTGTTCTTGTTAGATTTTTTTGACCGAAGCAAAGTTAACTATTATCATTAATCAACAAATGTTTAATACAAGAAGGATAAAAATAAAAAATACAGTGACTAGCCCAAGAACAGACAGCCCTAGCTAAACTATGAGCAACCATGTTCACTTGTCTCCTAACAAACTTCACCTCGAAGTTGGAATGTAAAGATAACTGATAAATAATACTAGAAACAATAGCATGGAATTCCGATTCATCATGGCCTGGAGAAGAAAGAGCTTGCACTAGGGTAGATGAGTCGGACTCGAACTCAACCCGATCTCATATGTTCGTTTCAGCAAAGTGAAGGGCATCGAATAAGACTACTGCCTCCTCCTCCAAAACTGTTGTATTTGCTCGCTGCCATTGTTCTTGTAGATTGTTTTAGAATTTTATAAGATATTTGTCCATGTGCTTTACACCATTACGCTTGATATACTTATTGTATCTTCAAACAAATAGTCACATCTCTATGTCATCCGATCCATTATTTTCAAGCTTGTCGAATAGTGTGGTGATGTCTAAAGATGTGAGGTTGTTTACCAGGGCCGGCCCTTGGGCATAGTCCGGGAGTGCGATGGCCTAGGGCCCAAGCCAGTAGGGGGCCCAAATTTTTTTTTAAGGTGGGGAGTGTATGTAGAAATATTTTGATTTTGGGGTGTATATATAGCAATCTTGACATGATAAAGTTATGGGCTGAAATCTATTAATGTTTTTGACCTTTTTAGTGAGATTTTCTATATACACTCCATGTCACACAAATATTTCTATATATATCCTCCTATAAAAGAATTGTTGTTCTTGATAATATGTTGAAAAATTTATTATTGAAGAAATTTGTGATATTTTTTTGGGCCCTTTGTTCCTAACAATGTGACTCACTAATATTAAAACTATCAATGATATTTATTATCCAAGAAATTGATATAATTTTCATAACAAAACAAATTCTATTTTAGTTGAAAATGGGTCTACTAGAGAATTAATCTAAATCTTGTCTTTCAAATATTCCAAATAAATAAATTATATCAATATAGTAATATCAATTTTCCTGAATTGATTGAAAGGATTGTAGAATTAAATTCGACAATGTAAGATCATGTGAAACACATTCATCATTATGAAACCGATGTGAACTTACTACGAAGAAGAAAAACCGATTTGAGACGCATTAACTTTTTTTGTTATGTTGTTCTTTTTATCAATAGCTGCATTTGACATACGATGTTTTGAGATGCTAAAATTCCAGTCTACTTTGAATGTGCTATTGTTCTCTACTTCTACGGTATTTTTATTTTGTTTTGGTGTATATAGAGTATTTGATTTATTTTCAGATATTGTCTAAAAAACATTTATTTGGTAGTGAAAATCGAAATGAAGAGCTAAAAATAACACCTTCATGTGCTAAAAATATTTATGATGTATTATGTAAGGGGCTCTTTTCTCATATTATGTCTAAGGCCCGTAAAAATCTAGGAACGGCCATGTTGTTTACCTCCTTGTAAGATTTTAAGGGTAAAATAAAAATTAGTTTTATAATTGTTTCCTTTCCCTTCTAAACCAAATATATCAATATTGTCAAACCGAAAATATAGAAGTTATTGGAGCATAGATACAACCAAATAACATATTCTCATAAAAAAATTCATGTTATTTAATATTGACAAATTTACAATTTTAATCCCTTAACTTAATTTTAACTATTAATTTGATGATTATATTTTTTTCATTGCAATTTTACATTTTTTTTTAGATTTGCACATGAATTTTTAAGTTTCAAATTTAAAATTCATATGGAAAATAGGAAAAAAAAAATCATAAATTTGAAGATTGAGAGGTCATTCACGAGAAAATCATGAATGTAAAACTTGAAAACTCATATGCAGATGAATTAAAAGGGCAAAAATGTAATGAAAGAAAAAGAAGATAAAAGACCAAATTGTTACTTGAAATTCAATTAAGAGATCACATGTGTAATTTTGTTGTTTCTCAAAAAAGTGTAATTTTGTTGTAATTATTTTAAAATATATATTATTTAAGAAAAATGTTTACAAATGTACTCAAGAACCTTAAAGTAAAAACTTTATCATGAATTGTGTTTGTATTCAACTTATTGAAATATTTTAAAAAATATATACTATATACTACACGTGTTTCTTATTATAAGACTCCTTTTGAAGAATCACGGAAATTAAAATAGTTGTTATGAGTATTAAATTTGTCTGTAATTACAATTGCTTTTAAAATTTTATCTTTTAAAAGTTGACTAATACCTCAATTTCGTCCTTGAATTTTAACGCATCGGCCAAATTCGTCCCTGAATTTTGTGAAATAGCTATTTAGTCCTTGAATTTACAAAATGTCAATCAAATCAGTCCCTCCGTTAAGTTGGTCTGTTAAAGGAGGTGACGTGTAACGTTAACCTCTTACAAGGCTTAACACGTCAGTTGCCACGTAAGCAGGGACCAAATTGATTGATTTACAGAAAATTTCCAAGGACCAAATTGATGGATTTTCAGAAAATTACCAAGGACCAAATTGATTGATTTTCAGAAAATTCCCAACGGCTCTTTCTCTTTA
>Ga0228710_1000786_pt1 | contig 43801 bp, 24 predicted proteins | sample MedpolnodulmetaG_FD_177995 | JGI IMG/M metagenome (GOLD analysis project Ga0228710, IMG submission 177995) | Root nodule microbial communities from Medicago polymorpha collected in Santa Monica, California, United States - pink nodules | ecosystem: Host-associated > Plants > Roots > Nodule... | reverse complement strand
AAAAAAATATATATATATATATATATATATATATATATATATATATATATATATATATATATATATAAAAGCTGCGCAAACACATACCAGATTTGTATAATTGTTCCGGTGGTTGAGGATTATGCATACTTGTGTGCTGACATGGTTCAACTTCCAGTGAGCACATTTTTATGCTAATTTTTTTCCCACCATTGAAGGGGTTTTAAATTTGAGACCTAATTTATTATTATGGATTTCAAACCCAACTCTCCTCCAATTTACCTCCAAATTTAAAAAATAAAATAAAATTACAGCAGGGCCTCACAATTGTTTAAGAGGGCCCTGACTCTAATGTAGTTTAGAATTTACTTTTATGCATACATTTTTTTGTTACACTTATCTACACTGATACCCAGGTCTAGTTTAATTGATAAAAATGCTGAAATTGTTAGATTGGATACCGTGAACATTGTTTGAACCCCGGTCCTCCACTTGTGTTTGAGTTTCAATGTTTTATTTGTCATTTTTTTTTTCTAATTACCAAAAAAGTGAGCAAAAAATAAAACAACAAAAATATAAATGGATAAGAGGCTACAAAGAATTGGTGAATGGATACAATTGTTCCCGAGAACCTACTGTAATTGGTAGGAAGATTGCATTATATATGCAGAGATCAGGGTACAAACTCTAGATTTTCACTTATTCACTTGATGAGATGAATTTTTAGTGGCTATTCGGAAAGAAGAAAAAAATAAGTAAACACTTGTTGGACTAAGTGGTTAATTATTCATATTTGGTTAAGGGCAATTTGTTTGGGTAGTATTGTAGTTCGTTCACCTGCTTACTCAAATGATATTTTTTTGTGGATGCTTCTTTCTGCACAAACAAAAAATGAAAAAAGAAACTAGTTAAAGGGGAATGGATACGCTGGATTTTGGGTAAGGGTAAGAAATAACGCATTACCAAATTAAACCCCACTTTTGTCCACCACATATTACATTAATTCATCTTTTTAAAAGTCATATAAGGGACAAATTTTATACTTATGCTTAAGGGTTTCAATTAAAGTTGAGAAGATAATGATCTTTTAGCGATTTTTAAAGTAGAAACAACTTTAAGGTTTTAAAGAAGAGATGCTTATCTATCTTTTTCTTAAGATATATTTATTTACCTCTAAATATATCTACATATTTTAAACCCATATACCGCAACCTTTTCTTGCTTTACGAAGATGAGAATGTTGCCTTACAAAAATCATAGGAAGAAAAGTTATTCTTTTGCAAAATGCTTCACACAAACCATAAAAAGTTGTGCTCTTTCGATATATCTTAGTGAAGATCTCACTTTCTGATTTTCAAATTAAAAAAAAAAGTTGTATCTACTTTGTACAACCCTTACGCTATGAACCATACTTTTGCTGATTAATTAATACTAATCACAATCCAAATTATGATAATTTTTTTAAAGAAGCAATAGAGTGCAAAAACATCTCTTGGCAGCAATAATACCTTAACTATATCGGTACCCTATAACTATCATTTATTATTTGCAACATCCTAATAAATATTATTAAAAAATAAATAAAATGGATGCTAGGCCAAAATCTAAGAAAACCATCGGAGGATGATGAGCATCTATCTCGTTAAAAACATTATTAGAAAAAATCAACATTGGCTTAGCATCCTTCTTAGCCTTCAGATACCTAATTGCAGCATGATTAGTATAAACAATAACTTTAGTTCCCACATGATAGAATCTGAACTTGTAAAAAGCAAACACTACACCAAGTAATTCTTTCTCAATAGTGCTGTAGTTGAGTTGAGGCTCAATCATTGTTCTGCTTGCATAATAGATGAAGTGAAAGACCTTGTTATGTCTTTGCCACAATACACCATCCACAACATAATCACTTGCATTACACATAATTTCAAAAGGTTTATCCCAGTCACGTGCAATGATTGTGGATGATGTCACTAATGCCTTCATCAAAGTTTCAAAAGCTACAACGCAAGCATCATCAAACTCAAAAGTTATATCATATTGTAGCAGTTTGCACAAGGGCTTAGAAATCTAAGAAAAATCTTTGATGAACCATTTATAAAAACTAGCATTGTACCATAAAAGTTCTAACTCCCTTGACATTTGTAGGTGGAGGCAGCTTCTCAATAATATCAATTTTAGTTTCAGAAATGCTAGCAACACACATTCTAACACACACTTATCAACACACTTTCTTTGATTGGTTAATATTCACATGGGACCCTCCAAATGTATATGGGACCCACATGATTTGGTAGGTCCCATGTGAATTTTAACCAATCAAAGGGAGTGTGTTGAAAAATGTGTGTTGCTAGCATTCCTCTTTTAGTTTTACCTACCTCTAAACCGTTCTAGATACCCCGTGTCTCAACATTATGCCTTATTATACCATGAAATGGCATTTTCCCTAGTTCAACACAAGATTGGTTTCCTCAAAAGATTGGAACATATCTTTCTGGAGATGGTACTCAGATTGTTACTCTTCTCATTCTCATACATGACTAACTTACCACTTTCATGCAGGTAGGACATGCTTAGAGAATATACTCTTACTTTCAACCACTTACAATTCCAAAATACACATATGTACCTCATAAAGCCAGTGGGGGTAGGTCAAGGCATTTGTCACACTCCAGTTGTCATGTGATTTTACCTTACTATGAGATTGAATCAATTCTAAATAGTCATTCAAGATACGTATTACCACACACATATAGAGGTCTTTTGAAGGTTATAATCTGGTTTAGGTTAAGGTGTGATATATTTAGCAAAGTAGGCTAACAAACATTTTGGAGTTAGTTTCCTAAGGATTCCCTATTTGAAATACTTCATTCCAACCTGTAACTTTGATTCATAATGTCAAAACCAATGTCTATGAGATACTAGCTTTTATGCCAAAACCTGAAAATTGGGTGCTAGTATAACTACTTATTCTTTTTTTCTAAGAGGCCAAACTTTTGTTGGCTCTTGTTTTTCCATTTTTTTTAGACCATTATTTTGATGTTTTATCTACATTTTTCTTTTTCATTTCTTTTTCATAACAAAGTTCTACTTGTACCTTACCTCAAACTTATGATGCTGCTAATTCTAAAGAGCAACCCCAAACTTAATTTTAAACCATGACAAATCAATATATCATTATAGTGATAAAAACTTGTGACATGATTGAAGTCACATAAGTAACAAAGAAAGAAATAATGCACGGAGGCTCAAAGTGGTTTCACAAAGCATATAATAATAATTTAGGGTTGAAAAAGGCTCTGTTACCAAAAATAAATGCCTATGTGTATGATAATATAATCAATAGTTCGTAGAGAACGACCGAAATTTCGAGCAAAACTAGTAATCAACATGGAACATACATATATGAAAGAATTATAGTAGAAAGTGGAATATGTATTTTGCTCAAAATCTCACCGATTATACATTACAGAATTGAAATGGTGAGTATTTCTAAGTATCTTCCGCAGCAAGCTCCTATAGTTATCGTGCTTTTGAACTTTGGAAGCATGATAGCCGCCTGCTATTAATGGTTGAAATAATTCTCTAAGACTAAAAAGATTTCATGAATTTTTGAAAAGGAAAGATTATGCAATTTATGTAAAAACAATGAGCCTAGTCGCGAGTTAGCAAACAATAAAAGTAAAGAAATTGTTAGATAGAATGGCTATGTAAAATAAATGAATAAAAATAAATTTATGAGTTGCCTCACATTCAGCGCTTGTTTCACGTCATTAGCTCAACGACTCAACCACTGTTAGGGTTGCTTATAAGAAAGAAAGAACACATCACCCTTCATTTTCCTCTTATTTGGTGAGGCTTCCATGAATTTTGCGTAGAGAGGTAATTGTTCCAATGATCCAATATGTAATCTTATGGGATTTGTGTCCTTCCTTATTGGAGAACAATGAGACTTTTGCTTTGAATGAATCTTCTTCGTTTCTCTATGTGGTTCTACTTGGACCATCTTTTGTGGCTTCGATAGTGAAGTAAGGACTTCTTCCTCATCTCCTCTTGTTTCACTTTCATCACTTCCTTTGTCATTATCATGTTGGAACCCTTCTGCGTTTGGATGCTTGTCATTAGTATCCTTGTTGTGAGTGGTCACTTCTATGATGGCTGACGTGATATTAATCATGTTGTTGGAGATGTAAGTTATGGATGCGCTTTGCCTCTCGTTTAAGACTTTTTGGCTTTTCTATTATCCCTTCTAGATGAGTTGTGGAGATTTTAAACAATTGTTTTACCATTTCTTCCAGTTCGGACATGTCTTCTTCCTCGTCTTGTTTTTCCCAGGGATTAGGGCAGTAGTATGGCCATTCTTAAGGATGTGTTTTCCTTTGGATTTAGCATATGATCCCATGTACTTCACTTGTTCTGCTGATAACCCCAAACTTCTGGAAGACATGTACCACTCGCATGATCTTGTGCACAATAGTCACAAACTAATTCATTTGATGATAGTTGAGACAACTCCCTTGCATATAGTTTCTTTGAAATTGTTTCAAATTGAATGCTCAAAAGTTTGTTTCTTGCTAGCAAGGTATCATATGTATTTCATTCAACCAAGCCTCTATTTTTCTTGACCTGCACCTAGCATAAAAATTAAAACAAGAAACTTTTCAAAAGCACCGCATAAGAAGAATAAATGTAACTTACTTCTTTTTTTGTATATATAAAAAGGAAACAAATAAAAATAAAATAAAACTAAATCTAATCTAAACTTATAATACTCCAAGAACAAAAAAAAAAATTAAAACAAAATCTTTTGGGGGTTTTAGAAAGAAGATAAGAAAGAATTTAATTGAATCATAGTTAGATTCAATTAAAAGAATTTAATTGAGAAACTAAGCAATTTAATATTGTCTCAATTGAATGGAACTAGGGTTGTCAGTCCTAGTATACTCCATCATAGATATGGTATAGAAACAGACATATACAAATTAAATTAGACTCCAGAATCATAAACTGAATAAAAAACTTTATTAATTGAATCCAACATATAGGAAAGGGTTCATCGTGGAACCCTAATCAAAGAGGTTTAGTTGCACATGGCAACAAACATCATTACAAAAAAATAGAAAAACATATCATAGAGAGAACAAAAGGAGGACGAAGATCCTCTGTCTTGAATATCTCATGCTTGACCGTTGCCTTGTACTACTAGCTTTCTGAATGAATAAAAAAGTGTTCAAGGGTCTCTATTTATAATAAATCATTACTTCGGGGTTAATAGAAGAAAAACAGGGTTTTCCGACTAAAACATATTGGTAAATAAGCAACCAGCACTCCTTGCCTGTGTACCATGCGTAGGGCGCATGAAATAAGGCGCATAAGGAAGTGTCATTAGTGCGAATTTTGCATTTTTTGTCCCTTTTTCGAGCGTTCTTCTGTCTTACAATGTCTTGGAACTTGAAATGAATTTTCTTTACTTTGTATTGTATTCAAATATTTTCTAATAACCATTGATCTTCAGTCAAAATATCCTCAATCCTTCACATGATGTCTTATTTTTCCGATTTACATGATTTCTCACTACAAAGACTCAAAACGCACATATATAATTGCATGATTTAGGATAAAACGGAATTACAACGACTAAAATGAAAACAATACAAAACTTTTCTCAAAACAATTGACAACTCCTCTAAATGACTTCTATTTTGCCTTCAAATGCAAAGAAAATAACTAAAAACATAGCTTAAAATATCATATGATGTTCCATCATCATGTACCCATATGGAGCCTATTGGTTTGATGTTTGGAGGTACGTCAACAAGTTTCCAAGTCCTATTTTGTTCAAGAGAAGCATGTTTAAACTTCATGGCTTTATTCCAACAATCAAATTTACTAGCCTCAACATATGATTTTGGCTCAGTGTGAGTTATGAGGGACAAAGAAAAATGAATATGAGCATTGGAAAATTTATTATTGGAAAGAAAATTAGAAATTGGATAACTAATAGATATTGATGTATTATTTGATGATTGGTGAGATAGCTGGCATACATAATCCTTAAGATGTGGTGGTGTATACTTAGTTCCGGATGATTTTCCTATTGGTGGAACAAAATTAGTATGTGAAAGAGGATCCATAAAAGAAGCTAATTGTGAATATATGGAGACAGGAACAGATGAAGTAGGATACAAATACTCTCAATCTTTAGTATTTGAAGGAGAAGAGCGCAAATAAGGTAAAATATGATCATGAAAAGTGATATGTCTAGAAATAAAGATTTCTCTAGAATGGATATCAAATAGGTTAAAGCCTTTAAAACCTGACTTGTAGCATACGAAAACACAATTTCTTGCTCTGAGATCAAGTTTGGTTCAATGAGATTGAAGAGTGGATGTGTTGAATAATGATCGAAACACTTTGAAAAGATTAATATCAGGAATGGAATCATATAATACTTAGTAGGGTGTTTGATTTTTAAGGAATGGAGTAGGAACCCTATTAATAAGGAACACAACATGAAGAAAAAAAAATATGACAAAAAAGGTTTAGGAAGTTTAGACTGAAAAAGAAGGGTTCTAGTAACATTAAGATATGTTGATGTTTCATCTAAACCCAACTTTTTTGTTGGGAGTTTCAACAGATGATCTATGACGAACAATACCTTTAGAAGCATAAAACTCAGTAAGTAGAAACTCATGACCATTATCAAATCTAACAACTATAGGAGTAATGATGTATTGAGTTAATCATTTGAATAATTTTTTTGACATGATTAGAAACTTCAGATTTATATTTGAGTAAAATGATCCACGTAAATTTGCTAAAATCATCTACAATGGTTAGAAAATACTTGCGGTTATGCACAGAAGGAATTGCAAGGGGTCCACAAATATGAAAATGCAAAAGCTCAAATTAGAAAATGAATTTGTTTAACAAGGTGACATATATCACAAGTAGTTTTATTATCACAAGAAATAGAAGGGTACATAGAATGCATCTGAGATAATATCTTTATCACTATTAGGAAAAGCAAAATTAGAGAGGGAAATTAGTGACGGGAAAAATAAAATTCCTCACAAATTTTTTGGTCGCAAAATTTAGTGAGGGAATTAGAGAGGGATTTCATGTTTTCCCTCTCTAAATTTCCCTCACTAATTTTTGTTTTTTTAGTAGTGTATTATAGATATGCCCTAACCTGAAATGTCATAAAGCAAAAGCTGGAATTACATTGCAAGAAGAAACAAATGTAGAGTTACAAGAATTTGTTACAAGTTTATTGAAACAATTAAAAGGAGTTGACTTATCAAGATAAACATTCACCACCATTCGGTATAAGCCATAAAATGTTCTCCCTAACCAATTATCCTCCTGGATTTCAAATCCTGAATAATACAGCTTTCAGTTGAAAACTAAACATGTTAGGTTTGTATATTGTGATTGGTCGTATTTTGTTAAAACAAGTGTTCTAGCAAGATGTTGGATAAGATATTTTGACTTGTTGGTACGACATCGTAGCGTGCCTTGTTTCACAATCTTGGAAGATTTGTTTTATGTGTGAGATCACTGAAGATTTTATTGAAAACATGATTCACATAGTTTGTGCTCCAAGAAGTGTGTGTTTCTAGAAGCTGCAGAGGTCGGTTTAGCCATTGTCGTATTTCCTAAATTGGATGTCAAAACATTTTAGGAAATAATATATTTGCTCCTAGAATATTGTGAAGAGCAAATATACGTTCCGGTCTACTGATTTTTTAGCCTCTGAAGAAAAAGCCCAAGTTGTTGAATGGTTATATAAGAAAGACTCAGACCCTTGTTTTATTCACGAAATCAATATTATTGAATTGAGTCTCTTACGGTTTCGTTGTTAAGCTTCGTGCTTTATTTTGTATACCTCTTTGTGTGCTTCCATTGTTATCAAAGCACATAGATAGTTTGTTTGGTTGAGTTGTAAAAGGACTGAAGCCGTCATTTGAAAAAAGAGTCATTTAGGGTTTCATGATTGTCTTTATTACTTTTGAGCCTCTCTTTGTATCACCTTAAGGCATTAAGCCGGACTGATAGTTGAGTTGTACTTTTGAATCTCTGAAGCTTTTAAGAAAATAGAAGTTTTTGTTTATTGGAGTGTGTCTCCGCTTTGATTGTTTTTGTTGTAATCACAAGGGCTGTAATTGAGAGGAAGTGAGAGGGGTCTCATATCTAGGAGAGTCTTAGATAGAAATACCACGGGTAATGATTAAGTGAGAAGGCAGTGAACCGGAGGTTGTTCACATAGGACTTTGAATTAATACTATTATGTTGGATTTCTTTCCTGTCTTGGATGCCCCTAGATGTAGGTGACGTTGCACCGAACTACGTTAACAAATACCTTGTGTTATTTTCTTCCTGTATTCTACTTTACGTTATTTATTATTTATTGTGCTTAGTATTTGTTATCACATGTCCTGGACATTGTATTCGACATTCCATGTGTCCTGACATCGTACAAAACATACGTCCCTTATACCAGAATTTCAAAACAAAACAAGACAAAGATTTGCACTATTTAGAAAATGAAATAAGGTTAAGTTTGAAATCTGGAGAATATAACACATTGTAAGGAATAAGCTTTGTGAAAAGGAAATAGCACCAGCATGTTGAACTAAAACAAAACAACCATTTGAAATATTAACATGTATAAGTTTAATCTTGTAAAATGAAGTAAAACTAGTTAAAGAAGAAAAAATATGGTCATTGACACCTGAATCTAATAGTCAATAGTCACAAGTAGTATGAATAGAACAAGAAATGACACTTTATATACCTATCTGAGAAGCATCACTAGGTGAATGACCTAGGTATGAAGAGGTACCTATCTAGAGCCATTCTCGTTAGAGCCACCATTAGTTGTCCCTTTGCCACAATGTTGATACTTTCTTGCATCAGAAGCATTGATGGATATGATAGGTTCTGTGAGAGTAAACTTAAAATCAGGTTCTGGAGAAATCGTGCCACGTTTGGAAGCAACATGCCGTGATTGTTGAAGCAAGTCACTGGAAAAATTGTGCCACGATGGAATCGTAATGTGGTACGATGGTGCACTGAAGGGTTACTTTTAAGGGTTACTTTTACTATAAATATAGACCTTGTATCAGATGAAAGATTGAGAGTAGAGAGCTGAAAACAAGGGTTTAGAAGCCAACACAAAAACTAGGGTTTGTAGAGTTTGCTCTTGGCAACAAACACTAGGCTTGAGATTGATTCACCTTGGGAAACACTATTAGGATTAAGTCTCTTGATCACAGTAAGAGATTGAGACTTTGGGTAGAATTAGGCTTGAAGACTAATTCTTGTAACCTCTTTTGATATCTCTTTGTAAAGTTACTCATCATTATAGTGGAACAGGGGGCTGCTCTCTCCCCCAGACTAGGTCAGTATTGGACCGAACTGGGTAAACAAATTTCATGTGTTCTCTCTTTCTTTCTCTCGCTGTTTTTCTTACTTTTGCTTGTGTTTATAACTGTCACCCATTTGTTTTGGTTGCTTGATTAATTTGCTCCACACATCAAGTATTTTATTGGTGTGATTTTTTCAACGAATTCACAACAGGTTCATTAAGAGAAATAGAAGCAAGAAACATTGCATTGTTACTTTCTTTCTGAACAACCAAGGAGTACGCCTTTTTGATGGATGGGAGATGATCCATGAGAAGAGCTTAAGTCTTGACAACAAAAAAACTACTCATTTAAGCCAGTCAAAACTTGAATGATTTGATCTTCAGCTCTATAAATTTTGACAACACGAACTAAATCACATCGACGTGGACGACGACAAGGGCAATTGGAAATTCATTTCATCCTAAAGTGACTGCATCTTAGTGAAATATTCCAAAACAGATATGCTACCTTGTCTAAGATTGTTGATTGCGTATCTCAAAGAGGAAATACGGATACAATCAAATTTCGCAAATCTTACCTTAAGATCTTCCGAAACAGAAATTGCATTATCATTAAACACTATGGTTTGTGCAATAAGCTCAAATACGGAATTGAGAATGCATGGATGAATATGGTGATTGCAACATTCTTATGCACTGCGATTAAGATGAAGAGGATAAGGTATATGAATCGTACCATCAATGAAACACTATGGTTTGTGCCAATTTATTCTTTGCTCCTAATGTGTGCTGCATATAGAGACTCCAAGCCAGATAATTAGAGCCATTAAGCTTCGAAGAAATTGTGAGGGAACTTATTCCTTCACTTGGATGAATATAGAAAACATAATCAGTGTCAGAATTGGTTTGTTGAACCAGAGCTTGTCGAGGAGGCATGATGAAGATGCAAGAACACAACAATTACATGGAAAATGCAGAAATTGAAGAGGAATCAAGAAGCTTGTGAAGCAAGAAACAAAGAAAAGTGAGACGAAAAACAAAGAATTTGACAAAATCAAACATGAATCAGCAAGATTCGTGATGAAGAACGATTGAATTAACAAGAAATCACGAGAAAGTACGAGAAAACCTTCTAGAAAACTGATGAACTTCGAAGATCGCAACGGAAAAGGAGCGAATCCCTATGTGGATAGCAAGAAACTTCTCTCACTTGAGAGAGAGAGAGAGAGAGAGAGAGAGAGAGAGAGAGAGAGAGAGAGAGAGAGAGAGAGAGAGAGAGAGAGCTGATGTCATATTATGAAACTACGAATTGAATGAAAATGATTCACATTACTTGGTTATAGAATACATTACAACTTATAAAGAGTTCATGAAGGTGTAGGACAGTTACGATGCATATGTTCTATATGCTATACTAACTCTTAGACAATTAGTTACAAATGACTAACGATAACCTGCTACATAGGAGCAACTAAGAAGCTTGTGTATCGTCATGATGCAATAATGTTTGACAAACTTATTTATTTTTTTATTATTTAAAAAAATAATGAGAAAATTAATTTTTTAAGATGTAGGAGATAAAATAATTACTTAGTTTTTTTTTTTTCTATATAAAGGACAGGTGCACTAACGCTTCTGCATACGTATAGTCTAGGAAAAGGATATCACCAATTGGTATATTATACGCAGTTTTACCTATGTTTTACATAAGCTGTTATTTTGCTTTGGAGGTTTTCTTTTTTAATAGCTAATTTAATACATAGAAATCAACACAGAAATACAACGAGTACCAGAAATACTCTACATGTAAAAGGGAATAAAGACAAGAAAAAGAAATGCAACAGTACAAAGCTAAGAAAACCTTTGGAGGTTATTTGTTTAATATGAGAAATATTTAATGTTTCATATAAAAAATACTTTATTTTGAAAAAGTATTTATAAAACTGTGAAATAGTACTTTTTTATTATTATTTATAGCATAAATGTTTAAAAATAAAAATTAATTAAAAACAAGATAATATATTTAGGATACAAAATATTTCTAACAGCAAAATGCTAAAAAAAACTGAATTGATAGAAAGTTCGAAATTCCTATATCAGTTGATACTTGATATACCTTCTAATATACATGTAGTTACATAATAAAATTAAGGGGAACGAAATTAATACCTAAGAAAACAAAGACGTGATGAAGAACATAAGAAATAAGAGATACCTAGCTAGAAAAGAAGAAGAAAAAAAAAAGGCTGTGTTCAAGAAATTTTCCTCATAATTCCTGAATTTTGAAGAGAATCTTTCTGTCTACGGATTCAAGTAGCCCAATTTCATCCACCAATCTATCATCCTCATTGTAATCCTCATCAATAGAAATATTCAAATCCAAAGAAACATAAGAACTTGTTTCTTCCAAAGTAGCAACATTAATATCATCATCTTTGTCTTCTTGAGAAGATCTTTGTTTAGGAGAACAAACTCTTGATCTTGAACTAAAACTTTCACAACTTAGAATAATAATAGCATCATTAAAACCAACCTCTTCACCATTTGAATCTAAAACTTTTCCTTTCTCAATAGCCCTTTTGAAACCAATTTGTGAAAAACAATCAACTTGCTCTATATCTTCAACTAGAAAAACCCTATGAGGATTACTTGACATTGCATCACCAAATCTTTCAATATAAGTGCAACTTGCTTCATCTCTTGTTCTTTTGTTTCTACTTTCCTCACTTGAATCAGCTCTTGTTGAAGCAAAACTACTAAGTGATATTGAAATGAAATTATTGTAGGACCCAAAAACAAGCCTAGCCAATTCTTTTGCTATTTTCTCTTTAGCTTCCAAATCAACACCTTGGAAAAACAACCATGTTTCTTCTTTAGCATCATGATCATTGTTTTTCCCTTTTCTTTTTACCAATCCGGATCGGCATTGCAAAACCGTACTTGCAATTTCCGGTATTATATCTTTTTGCCAAGGAACCTTTTTCTCCAAAGCATTGCATAGAGTTCTCATGTTCTCTAAATTTAGTTCTTTGAAAGTGTTTAGTTGCTCCATTTCAACAAGGTCACTAGAAGAGGTTGAATTAGGGTTTGAAGGTTCATTTGCCTTGGTTCCACTTTGAGAGATCCAAAAATGGCGCTCGTGGTTGCTTTGTGACACATTATTAGGATGTTGTTGCTGCTCATAGGAGAAACCTGATGTAGATGAAGAAGGTGATACTGAAGATAATGTGAGAATTTTATCATCACAATGATAGGGTTGTTTTTGGATTGAACCACACATAGAGTTCCACTTTATGCAAAGCTCTCCTACTTGGACATTCTGTTAAATATAAAACAAGAGATAAGTTTCATTTTTATGATAGGTAAATAACTCTTGAATTTTAATAGTACCTACTCATAAGACTTCTTAAAAATTTAGATACTAGTATCTAAATTTTTGTACTAAATTGATACAAATATTTAATATATATTTTGATTTGTGGGGCATGGTAAAAAATAATTGGTATGCTATGTAAATATGATTGTGATAATAATGAGACCTGATCATTGTAAGAGATTCCTTTATTTTCATTTTTGTATTGTTGTAGCCATGCAGGAAGACTTGAACTTGATGAATCACTGTTACAAGCTTGTTGTTGCTTCATCTGATCATCTCCTACTCCTTCATGCAATAACCAGCTTGTTCTATTTTCAGCTTTCTCATTTGTTGACTCATTTTCTAAACCACTGAAGAGCAAAAAGAGGAAATGGTGTCATTTATTTGCTTCATATTTCTTTTAGGCTCTTTCACCATTTCAAATATTACTTTTTTGAGGAACCATTTCAAATATTACTATCACCACAAACAGATCAAAGATTTAAGAAGCTATTAGAAATGTGTTAACTCAAGAAAAAGGTTAAGAAAAAATAAGTTTAATAACATATGTCAAAATATTTTTTTAAAAAAATATCTATATAAATGTCTAAATAATGATATAATAGTAAAATTATTTATCTAACTTTCAAAAGCAAAGTCTCTTTCCTAGTTAGTGTTTTTTTTTTAACTCCTTCCTAGTTAGGTCTTTTTTTGGTTAATGCTTCTAGATAATCAACTCAAAAAGCAACACTATAATGACTGATATGTCTCTAGCTTCAATGCACACACATTAAGCCATTTTTCCCTTACAATAACCACTTGAGAAACAAATAGGGAAGAAAGAAAAAAACTAAAACAGATTTTCCTTATTTGGCTTGGCTTAAATAGCATTTTTTTAAGTTTTAGCTTTTACCCTTCTAAAAGGAAAAGACAATTTTACTATTTATCCCTTTTCCAATGTCCATTTTATGATAGATAATTATTCATCAAAAGAAGGAAAGTAAAGATAGAATTAAAGCCAAAGCACAGTTACAAGTTACAGTGAAGGATGTCAAACTTTACCAAACTTCATGTTAATTTTACCTGTCAGTGATGAGACTCAATCTCAAGCTTCCAGCAGGTATAGTGATAGGATAAAGATTCCAAATAGTCTCAAGTGATGGATTTCCATTTTTACATCTCATGTAACCTTGAAAAGTAGCAATACACATCAACCAAAACTTTCCACATTCTCCAACACCATTAACCAATTTTCCAATCTCCATTATCATGTGATCCAAAGGACAATAATAGCCTCTAATCATCCCTTGTTTCTTCTTATAATCAAACAACCATTTGAGATCTCCAAGATACAAAACATACCCTTTTCCATTAAAACTCTTTTTTGCAAGTCCCTTAAGCTCTTCAACTTTTTCCTCAATTTCTATCCTTGAAACATTACCAAAATCAGAAAGAGAAAGTGAAATAATCTTAACACCTTTAAGAGACTCATCAACATCTCCTTTATCAAACTTTTCCATTACTCCTTTAACTACACCTTCAAGAGTAGCTACACATTCTCCAACAACAACAATACTCTTTCTTTGATTCATCTTTAAATTATCAACAACACTATTGATATCATCAACCCTAATTGGATCCAATACCAATGTTTTGTTGGAAACTATCTCTTGAGAATGAGAAGAAAGAGTTTGATTATTGTTTTCCTTTGACTTTCCACTCATAGAAGAAGGATTTTCCAAAGAAACAGCTTGTTCAACATTGGTTTTCACTTGAGTACTATTAAACCCTGCTTCTCTCATAACCCTACTAACACTGGGATCATCTAAAATTGAAATAATGAGTTGTTCAAGCTCAATCTTCACCGTCAAAAGCGGTTGTTGTTGATTCTCAATTGATCCACGGCGTTGATGAGCTTGAGCACGCTTAAAAGCGGCAACTAAAGCATTTGAGATAGAAGGATACTGAGACTGAGATTGAGAATGATGAGAACCCAACATAGGGCTATTACAAGTCGTCGCTGGCAAACGATTGAGTGCGACATTGAAGCAAAGCTCTAAAGCCTTGCATTGAAGAGGGTGAGAGTGAGATTGAAGACAAGCTGTTCTTAATAATCCATTGGTAACACTAAGCATAGTGTTTGCAACATGAAGTGGTGTTACTTGAGCATGGCCACGACGCTTTGCTAGGGTTATTGCTTGCTTTATTATGTTTGCAGCTTCTGTGGTTAGGCCTTGTTGCAAAGAACAGTTTCCCGTTCTCATCTTTAGGATATTATGTACTTCTTTAAGGTAAGTAGAGAGAGAAAGAGAGGATAAGAAGAAGCTAGAAATTAAGAGTGAGTGAGTTTGAATTTTCAAGGGTTAAGGTGGTGTTCATTTGGATTGAGAGAATGATGATATATGGAGAAGACTAAGAGGATGGAAAGTTAGGGTGATGAAGAAACAAAGTGTTTTGTTGGTATAAAATATAAGATATAAGATAGTTTTTTTTTTTTTTTGAGGGAAAGATATAAGATAGTTATAAGGTTGGAACTTGGAAGCTAGGTTTTGTTATGATGATAATATATAAAAGGGTGAAGGATTGAGATCACTAATTGTTTTTGAATGAAACTTGTGTGTTAGAATATGAAGGATGAAAAAGGTGGTGGTTTGGTCTAAAAGGAGAAAGAGAGAAAGAGGGGACGAGGAAAGAGCAAGGGGTGTGAAATTTATGGGATGTATGTGTTGTGCTTTTCTTGTGGGTGAGGTAAAATTATGGGGTCCAAAGTGGATTTTGTTGTAGAAAGTGGATTGCATGTGCTGACAAGCAGGACTATTTCACCAGTATCAAAGGCAGCTTAGCTTTGCCTTATTATTTCTCTTTCTTCCATTCAACAAATTTTGTATAAAAGTTTTGGTATTTGGAAGTGGGTAGGGCACTTTCTCTTCTATATATGCATAATGTTTTTATTAGTAGTTTCCCTTTTTTTTTTAAGAGGAAGAAAGCTAGGTACCAACTAATCTTGTCTTAAATGTTAAGTGGTTAATAAATAGATCACATGAAGAAATCGTCTAGATTTAACTCTCGACGATTTCATAATTGTAGTTATAATCATTTACTTATTGTGATTGTGCGATTTTGAATTTCTACTTTTTCTTTAGCAATTATATATTGAATTTTTGTGTTTTATTCGTTTGTGATTTAGTGGTCATCATCCTAAATTTACATTGAGGAGACATCATTGACTGACAATGACCTTCATAGTTAACGTAGTTTTTGTTTAAAATTTAAACTCAAAATAAAAAAACTAAAATGATTGAAATTTTAATTAGAAATTTCAACCACTCTATATTTTGGAGAGGTTCAATCATCTCATTTGTACATGTTGATATTTCGCATTTTTTTTCTTCTTAATTTTAAGGAAAAGGCACGCTAACTATGAGGATTGGGTGTCATGTAAATTAATAATGTCACCTCAAAGTAAAATTTGGAGGAAATTGAAAAGGGAACTATTAAATCGCAAAGAAGGACAAACTGGGGGAGGGGATGGACAATCAGAACATTTACAAATTAAAAGTGTAATTAAGTACATCCGAACGTGATAGAATTGAAGATAATATTTTATTTTCTCCTCACAATATGTAATAGAAAGTTGAAATTAGCTTAAAAACTCACAAAGAACAAACCCTAATTTCTACTCATTTTCAATATTGAAATTTGTTTGATCCTTCCAATATTGAAATCTCACTGCCCAAGGTGTTTACAAATGTTCTTCAACCTAAGTAATAAACTCTCACAAAAGACATTCAAGCCTAAAGTTTCCTCATTTGATTTTCTAAGTTTCTCTCTCTTCATGCTCTCTCAAAACATGAAGAATGAAGTCCTAGATAGTGCACAAGACTCGAGAAAATCATGCCATGATTTGCAGTTCATGTACACAATATAAACTGACCGTTATCCACTAAATCGTGTCACAATTTCTCCACTTTGTGTCACGATTTTTGTCGAGATAAAACCTCCAAAACCTTAACTAAATCATGTCACGATCTCACCAAATTGTGCCATGATTTTTGGCGAAGCTTCAACATGAATTTTGAGTCGGTAAACAACATATTACTTTTCACATTTTTTATTCTTTTACTATTTTTTTTTTCATTTGCTTCAAATGTAGTTGAATCAATTGGACCAATTAAATCATAACATAAAAGTCTCACTAGCTCCATCTCCATCCCATTTGCTTCAACTTTTTTTATTACATTTATACAATTTTGAGATTAATTTGATATTTTATTTTTTCTTTTATTCTTTTGAACAATTGTATTCTATGTTTTTTATTTCATTTTTATGTATTGGAGAGAGAGAATATAATTCCTTTCTCTCATAAGAGTGCCAAAATCGAGGGCCTGAAAAGAGAATGGGGCCTCTCTTTACTATAGACTTATATAAGAATGACAAAATGTGTACGATTTTCTTCCAGACCCAAAGGTTAACAAGTAACAACAAGGGAATCCCTTCAAAAAAAAAAAGTAACAACAAGGGAATAAAGTGTTGAGTTACACTTTTCTTTATATTTTTTACAAATTAAAATCGCAGTAAAAAACAATAAATAAATAAATTAACTACAGACGCCTTTGAAAACTCATGATGTTGCATGGGGATCAATTCAAAGACCAACATTCTCTTCCCGGCCGGTATTATTCCTTAGTTCTTTCTCTCTCCATTAATTTCTTAAAGTTACATCTCTTTTGCTCTTATATATAGAATGAGAGAAAACAAGTGGCATTTCCACAATATTAACAAAATTATCTTATATATCAAAACAAAAAATCTTACAAATGTGTTTAACTCAACTCAACAAAATCAACGCGTTAATTGTGAAATATCTCTCACTTTTTATCTTTTTAAATATGATAGACGGCTCAAAACCGACTAATCTCATAATCAAACTTGTCTCCTATTAATAAATAACTCGATTAAAGATAAAACAAAAATTGATATGGATTGGTCCAACACAAAAATTGTTAGCAAGTAAAGATTTCAAATATAAATCTCAAGTTTATACCACCAGATCAACCTCAGAGTTAACACATCTCAGATGTCAAGTCTTTACCACCAGATTACCTTGGGTTTAAACATCTCTAAACATATAAACTCATTTTGAGGCTATCTATCTCCTCAATTGTGATGTTATCAACAATTTGGACCAAGATTTCATGGATTCTTGTGTCAAATTTATGTTGGGGGTATAAAATTCCAATTCTTCAATATTGGCTTTTGCATAGAAAGGAGAGCATGCACATATAGCACCCACTACTAAGTGCTCTTCTTCCATCTATCTAGGTGTTCACAAAAAAGAAATCAGAGAATATTTTCGAACACAGATACCTCCCTTTCACTCCTCAATCATCTACTTCACTTTTACTTGTTTTGTGCAATGACCCATGACGTATCATGAATGTGTGAATCAGTCAGTAATATATAATTACAGTCCATGCATGTCATCTTGAAAGAAAGCATCAGTTTAATGAAACATGTTGAGTAACATCACTAGAAAGAAATGTAAAAAAAAGGACAAATAATGATCTAATAATCATAGATAGTTGATGATATAATGGATGACTAGTTGATGAGCACTCAATGCTAGAAACAGTATAAACCCACTTAAGCAACATATGGAAATGCCTACGTTAAGATATGTCTTCAACTCATGTAACCGGGGTGATATTTTGGAGCTCAAAATATCATTTTATTTAACGGCAAAAAAAAATATTGAAAAATCAATAATGGAATATATTACTAAGGATAGTGGAACCTCTTTAGCATAAGGTGTACTAAAGAGACCACCCCAAAAGACAAACTGTGAGTCATATATACAAGTTCTGTTGGTCAAAACCCAAACATAACAACGGGTCCGACCACCATCTCTGAGAGCCATATACAAAAGAGACATTATTTGCCTTCAACCACCAAAATAAATATATTGATAGAATGAAAGAAGTATAAAAAGTACTTAACACTCTAATAGAGAGAAAGTATAAGGGGTACTCAACCAAAATAAAAAACAAACATCCAACAAGGAAACCTAACTAGCCAAACAAATATAAAGGCATTAGTTTTGAATCGGTTGTAACTTGAAATAAAATTGTTCATTCTATTGTTGGAATTCGCAAATAATTTTCTTGTGAGAAACAAGGATGTCTATGTTTTGTTGTACTTTTGGACAAGGTGAAATTGATTTCAAAATTAGTTTTGAAGCTAGAATTTGAAGCTTTTGCCTATTTAATTGATTTTTATCCTCTAATTTATTGTGCAACTCACTTTTCTATTACTGTTTCCAAACAACATTCATTTTATGTTAACTCACTTTTAATCATAATTAATTTTATACAATCAAATTATTCAAAATCAATTTTTGATCATCGCACAACCAAAGACATGTTTTGTTTTAGATTAATTTATGCGGACAATGTTGACCGAACTACGTAAATCTTTGTGTTTAGTTTTTAGTTTAGTGCTTGTTTGATAAGCCGGTAAGTTTGACAACATCATGGCAGTGCCTTAATTTTGTTGAAATTTTAAATGTTAACTTTTGCTAACTCCTACCTTTTTTTTTGTTAACCTCCAATTCTCATAAGAAGGGAATAGTAATCCGGAGTTCGGTAAGATGGTAAGTGTCTAACTAATAATTGTTTTATCCATAAATCGAACTCGGATTTCTCCAAAAAATTCGTCCTAGAAGGTGCTTTTTCCACTTGACTCCAACAATTTGGTTTAGAGGTTAACTAATTACTTCAATCATAACATCGATAGAGTTTGTAAGACCACGATTGATCTAGAAAGGCGTAAATGGAAAAAGCAGCATGCCGTATCAATGGTGAATTCTAAAAAAAAAAAAATCTTTTGTATTGGACCTTGCCCCAGTTTTTGTTTGAATTGTTGGCTTGGAACAAATGAACTCAGTTGGAAAGTAGTGTTGGTGGGAGTTGAACTGTTAAAGAAAACTCTCCCAGCCACTGAAACACTATCGATTTTTGTATTCAATTTGCTTTTACTATGATTATAATAAAAACATGTTTGGATAAGGATCACCGCCTATATTACCATCTTATTGAAATATTTATTATAAAGCAAATACCTTTCAATTTTATTTTTATTTTTTCTGATAAAAATATCTCATAAATAACGTATATAATCTTTGTCAAAATCATCTTTAAAAAAAAAAAAATCTTTGTCATACTCATAAGCATATATAATTATCTCAACAAAAAAAAACATACACATATATAATTATCAAGCTCAAATATTTCATTTAAAACTCATAATAATTAGTCTATAAAATTATGTTTGTTGGATATTTATTTTTATTCTATTCTATACGTGTCATTATTTTAGTTTTTGAAGTGACCGAGTCACCGGTTCAATCCAATTTAATACGATTAAAGACCTGTATAAATTTAATTTAAACACAGAGTTATCTAATCAAGTCATCCAGTTTGATCCAATTCAGCCATGCGGTTCAACCAGTGACCCGATGGTTCGACCATCGATTCAGTGACCTAGTGCCTCTGCCGAGTCGATGACCGAGCTGAGTTTTAAAACTATGGTTAGAACAAATTAACTGCTCCAATTATAGAGAAATAGAAAGCAATGATCTTTCATTTTTTATTTGAATGATTACCGCATCTAATTATACATTAAAAAAGGATTAGTGCTTGCTACTAAAATAACCAAGTATAAAACTACAATAATAATTTATAAATTGAATCTTTTAAACCGAGTAATAATACAATTTTTCTCTCTTCTTAAAGTGCTTTATTAACTTCATAAATTGAGAAATTATATTATGGTACTTTGTTACATTCTTTTGGGCATGAAGTGTTTGCAATTCACGTGAATAAAGCAGATGTACAAGATAAATGTGTAGATGCTTAGGATTAAAACCCAAAATGAATCTATTAACAGGTAATCCAAATCTACAAACTGTTTATAAAGTATATTGTGCTTTTGGACAAGCATTTACTATGGCTAACTGACTATAACTAGCAATAGAGCATTTTTCAAGTCAAAAAAGTATCTTCTATCTTTGTTGGCCTAAAAAGACTTGCAAAGGGTACCCAAATTATTTGAACAAATAGCACTCTCTTATGCTAGCTACAAAAGAAGTGTTTGAACAAAAGACACAAGAATATATAAACTTAAGACAGCCCAATACTTCTCTTTCTACCCCACTAATACTAACGGTTTAACTTTTTTATTTTTGAAATAAAAGGTTATTTATTATTATGCATATGAAAAAAAAATTATCTAAGTGATCTCTAAATGTAGGTTAAATTGCACCAGAGGTCTTTTAAGTTATTTAATTATATTTTAAGAATTGGTCCCCTCGGATTAGTCGGTCCTTGGATCGGATACCGAGTTTTCAAAAAAAAATTATATTTTAAGTTTTTTTTTCCGTACCATATATGTTCTTTATAGTTATTTAATTGCAACTTTTAAACACTGAATAACTTATTTTTTTAAAATTTAAAATTCTCCAAATTATTACGTTAAATAATCTAAATGACCTAATTGATACCGATTTTTTTTTAAGAATCAACTTATTACAATTAAATAACTTCAATAACCTTTAGTGTAATTTAGCCCTAAATGTATTTGGACACCATGAAATTTAAGACAAAGTGAAAGTTACATGACTATCTTTTCTCTTCTTTCACAATCAAAACACCCGTCTTGATTACCATTCATACACATTTTATTAGAGCTCAAATATTAATATAACCCCAACTTTTGCTTAAAGTAAAGTAGTCTATCATAAAGCAATATTAAAAGTAAAATATGGCATTATCTACTCAAAAGGGACGCTCATTTTATGCTTTTTGAACTTCAAATAAGCATCTTCGACCTCTACGTGGCCATGTGGCAGAAAGCAAATATGTAAGCATCTCCAACGAGGTTTTATATGGTATGTTTCATAGTCTTAAGGAACGCTTCTTTAGCTCTTTTTATTCAATGAAGCAATCTGCTTGGCAAGTTGGTTCTATAAATTATTTTGTAGATATCTTATATAGTATTAGTATATTGTATCATACACAAAAAATTAACTTCCTGTAGTATATTAGGACCTATTTGATTGTGACTTGAAGAAGTCATTTCCTTAAGCCTTTTTTTAAAAAAAATGAGTTGCTTAAGTGAGATAAGATTTAGTTCTTGTTGTTTGTTGAGTTGCTTAAATATTTAACAATTTGAATAAAATAGAGTTTCTTAAAAATTCAACAATTTGAATAAAATATGGATGAATTATAATACACACACAATAGAAATAATTTAGTAATGGTTATGCAACATATATAAAATGAGTTGTTTAGAATTTTGTCGAAGGCATAAATAAATTTATATTGTCACATACAATTGATATCAAATTTTGACAACAATTTAGATGATTTGGGAAATTAAAATTTATAGTTAATTAGTTTTAGTGATGGTTAACGAATATAATAAAGTGTTGCGACTCATTAACCATCAATCCAACACAAGTAACCACGATTTTGAACATCATTAAGAACAATTATCAAGAGCATATTTGAATACAAGTCGTGGTTAGTGAATATGATATATATTTGATCACTTAAAACTCATATATATTTAAACACAGTTTGGATGATTATATAATTGATATACATATTTATATTTGAACATTTGAGAATCATAATTAACGACTTTCAAAATCGTGCATAATTGTGTTTAGGTAATGTCACATTGTTATATTGATTAACCTAATGAAATTAACAATAACTTGAAATTTGTTAACCATTTAAATTGTTGTAGAATTTTGATGTAAAAATAACAAAACTATTAGAGATATTAGTAGGGAAGAGGCAATAGGAGATTAATTAATAACATTGGGCAGGATGGGCAGCTTTAAAGACTAAAATGGGGAGGAAAAAGTTGCTCTAATTTTGACATGACAGCCTTGTTAATGTAAAGGTGATGGAATTACGTACCACACACTTTTCTCTCCAAAAGTTTTTCATTATTTTATGCCTTATAGTATCTGATATGCACTTGTGATTTATTTATTAGCAAGAAAGCCGGTATATCATCAGGAATACAAATGATTACTCTACCTCGTGTTATCTGTGCTTAACCACAGAAGAAGAATCGAATCTAGGCACTTATGGAATGCTTTGTATTGTATATGCAGATATTGTGTGCACAAAATGGGGTTGTGGTGGGTTAATCTTGTAGTGACCAATGTGATCGACTTAACCTGTATGTAATAAAGGAATGGAAATTCTAAATAGGAATCTTAAAAAGGTAGCATTCATTTCTTACATGTTTCACCATGTATTATAAGAAAATAAGGTGGATGTTAGTGGATTTTAGGTTGGAAGCCCTTAAAGTTTTTCAAATTATGAAGTATACCCTTAATTCATATTAGGGATTGAGAATTAGAGTAGGTAAAATATATTGCATTTGGATCCTCTGCAGCGATTGCACATTAGAGTCATTAGATCAAAGAGAAATAATTTTAAACATACATTCAACTTTGATCAAACGGCTCTACAATAGTGTACAGTGCAGTCACTATATAGGATATAGACACATGTCAAAACTTCATTGATATCATACAATTAATGAATGTATATAGTTCATTAACACAACCAGCGCTAGCTTAGGCCTTAACTGTAATTTACCGCTCTTGTAAATATCAAACTCCTTCGAACAAAGATTGCAACTTTTGATAAGCTTTGTTGCAATCATCGGTGCATAAGGACCGTAAACCTATAACTAAAATGATGTCCATGTAACGCGTGTTTTTGTAAATAAAATTTAATATTAGTGGCCATGTAGTGCGGGTCTTACTTGATCCACCCAAGTCGAACAAATTGTGTGTCTAGTTCGGAGCTCTCATATATGATGATCAGTTGTTCCTTGTCTTGAAGATCGAAAACCCCAAAAGATTCATTGGCAAATGAAAACGTAAAAAAGGGTTTAAAACTCATTCGGGTCAAAGATTCACAAGTCGCAGAGAATGTTACTAGAGGTGGCAAGAAGTACATGGTCTTGGTTCTCTTTATCGAGAATGAAGAGGACTTGTGCGAGTTGGTATGGGTAATGAAATGAGTGTTTGGGACGATGTCATCTTGTTACTGAAGTCATCGAGTTGGACGATCTTGACATGATTTAGATTTTTCTTTAAGAGAAGGTGGTGGCTAAATTGCACTTCTTCTTGCATAGGATGCTCCAGTTCATGACATACATGTCCCCCTTTAACTCCACGTTGACCCCACATCCACATTCCCCAAAATGTGATATGTCTTGTGTCCTAAATTGGAAGAGTCTTTTTACCCTTCTTGTTCACAATAACAAAACCCTTTCTCACTAAACCTGGTTTGGATCAAGGAAAGTTTTTATTTTGTTCATCAAATCATAAACTGATTGGTGAAAATTTGTCAATTTAGTTCATAATTTGAATGTATTTTTTTGTTAAATTTAGTTTGTTTTGGAATATATTTTGAAAGTATATTTGGTGTTGCTCTAAATGTACTGAGGCGTTTTTCAATGTATCCTTCTAATTTGTGATGAGTCCTATGTATGGAAGGATGTAAACAAATTCGTTAAACTATTTATAAATGGTGTCGTATATATAAACTTCACCATGATTTCTCGTATAAGTTCCACAGTAAGGGAAAATGCAAATAAGTTCAATGAAGAGGAAGTCTATATGGTGCATAATGACAGTAATAAAGGAATCACTGAAGGTATTAGAGGAAGTACCGGTAAAAAACCAATACCGGTCATTGGATTGTGAAGTCATTTGCTTTAGAATGTTGAATGTAATTTAGCGATTTTGTTGAAGAGTCAAAGATGAAATGAAAATATTCAGTTACATTATAAATTAGTCTCTCCAATTGCATGCAGAAATACTTTGGTCAACCAGAAGAAGAAAAATAAAATAAAATGGATATATAATATATTAATAAATGTATAGAATGGGTGCCAATATGCATCATTTCATTTTATTTTTGACAAGGTAGACTAGTGTGTAATTATTAAATAAATGTATGTTGGGTTAGTAAATGCAGATATTGGAGTCCTAGTAAAGCCCCTATAGGTTACTTGAAGATCCGGCATAACCAAGGGGCGAACATATTGGAGATCAGAGTACAGAATCAAAACATATGCTAAAATTCAAATGAAATACTAAATAGCGAAAACAATAACCGTCATAACTTACAGGAAGATAACAATCAAAATGTTCAGGAATCACTGAAACTTTGTATTCAAGTATTACAATATTCACATTGCTACATGAAATCAGATAAACATCTGTTAGAGACATACTCAATTGGTACATATATATGCCGAAGAAATACTGTAATGTTATATCAGTTATTACATGCAGCATAAACCTTATCCTATTTACAAAACCGAAATATGAAGAAAATTAAGAAAGGGAAAAAGATTAAACCATAAAAGTGAGAGAGAATAATTCTAAGGGGGGAAATTGTAAACCCACAGTAACTCATTAACACAACTTTAACTACCTTTGTCTACAGCTAATCCAAGATCATTCTGAAGCAACGGAGCAAGCACATACTCCACGGCTGATCTCTGCTTGGTAACTTCATTTAGAATTGCCAATTGAGCTTCCTCACATGCTTTTGCATTTGGGAAACCTAGGGTCCATCTCCCATCTGCCAAATGATCTGACATGCTTAGGTTGTTGTTTCTGGCTTTAATTGTAGAAAACTGTGGATCAAAATTTCTTATTCGAAGAAGCAACCATGAGGGGTGGTCTTCATCAATCTTAGGCTGTATCAAACAGGAAAAAAAAATGCAAATCAAACACGATGAAGAATTAAAAACATGACAAATTTAATAACTATAGATTAATGGCTATGAAGCAATGGCAAGCATGGAGTAATTGCAATCACAACTCCATGTCGACTGCAGAGAAACTCTAATGCAAGACCACGTTACACACAAGCATGCGCTTGTAATATACATTAATTCGAATGCATTGCATGGCAAAAGAGTACAAAGCATTCTATCCACGAGTCTATCCGCAAACACATAATAATAAGATCCAACGGTTTTGGAAACCAAGTATGAGACGACAATACGAAGCTTCGCTTTTTTTAACAAAAATATAATCAGACCGACATCATTAAAATTCCAGAAGCTAGTCTCTGACCAGCAAAAATTTAAGGCAATATTGACTTACACATAACCCTGCCAATGGAGCAATCGCAATCACAACTCCATGTCGACTGCGGAATGGGTGTTTCTCTGCAAGAATCAACTTTCCAATCATTCCATATGCCACTGGTATTACATATACATCCCTAATTTCAGAATTTGAAAATGCAATCCGGCACGGCATTCCACATTCTGCAGAAGTTAAAGAGCAGTAGAAATTAAACAAAATAATAATTGATGACAGAGGCACAGCCAGTTTAAACATATGATACCCACCCAACGAAACATTGGTCCCAAAGCTAGCAGATGAAACATTTAAATTTCTATTTGCTTCAGAATCATTGGTAGAACTGGAAATAGTGTTCAAAAGTGGCTTCTCAACCAATACACTTTTGAAAATGAACGTCTTCAGCTGGAAGTGTAAAATAAATGCCTGAATAAATAACTGGTGTCAGAAGTTGCTTCAGTAACTTTAGAGAAGAGGCAGTAAAATGCATGGTGAAATTAACAGCAGCCTTTAAATCAGGATAATACATGCACAAATCATTGTGAACTCATGACAATTTCTGATAACAAATTACACATCAAGCACTTGTCCATTTCATCCGAACATATGTTGATTGCTTGAATCCTATGTGCAATTACATGTGATCCCTACCACTTGAACTCTCAGTCTTAACTTATCAACTAGGAAAATATCTACCATTAGGAAAAAGCATATGCTGAGCACAAGATCATGTTAATACTAAGGTGAAAAGTGCAACTCAATTTAAATTTCTTAACCCCATAGAAAGTAACAAGGGGTCATCAAATAGTAAAACTAATAATATGAAATTCAATTGGATGGAATAAATAAAAACACCTTCATTGCACCATCCATTCTTTGCCAAGCAAAATATGAAGAGGTTTCTCCTGTCATTGACACCAATTTACTCTTAATGAAATCGTAATCAGCACATGATACGGTTTAACATTAACAGGTAAATACCAATTCATTAAACGAATAGTCCATGCAATGATGACAATACCATTGGTAGATTGTTGGTCAAGAACAAGCTCGAACATAAATAATGGATCTTTATATTGGGAAGATTGTTCAAGAGCTGCATGCAATATGAGGAATGTGCATTAGAGGAAAATATTAATAATTTTTTGAAGTTTCTTATTTCTTAGCACAACAACAAGAACAACCAAGCCTAATCCAAACTGACAGGCTTAGTTAACTGGATTAAGAGATACCATTGGACTCGATCAAAAAATAAAAATGCCAATGATTCAACAAGAATTTTGCCTTCCTGTGTTATGTTATAAAAATATTTATGCAGTTTGTATAGCCATATTAAGCATATACCAACTTACGCAATAATCAAGTTACGCGATAAATATCTACTCAATCTAAAAGTTAACCAATTAATAATCACCTCTTAGACAGCTCTCCCATTCAGTTCTTAGAGCATCTGGTATATGATCGAACCAAATTCCATCAAGTTCTTTCAAAAAGTGAGCACGAGACTGATCATATGAAGTCTGCCAATGGAAACTAGAAACTATAAAACTTTAGAAACTGAGTGCATAAATACAATTTGACATTTACAAGTAATAATGTCATCGATAAATCAATCATATATTCCTATAGCTTGTATATCATCAAAAACTAAAGATGTAATAAATCAACCATATAAAGGTATAATCCTTATGCAGATTAAAACACTCATCTACCACCACAAAACTTTTGAACATATCTTCCCAAAACAATCTAGTAACAAATCAAGATGTTGACTGTAATTAACTTTCATTGTTTTCTTTGATTCCATAATATGTTTCTTAGATCCATTTAGATAGATAACGTAGTTTTTAATTTCAAATTTAAATCCCTAAACTGGAAGTATCGTTGATTCTGAAAAATTAACACAGATAGTGTCCACTGATCAAATTCAAATTGGTACCACCGCTTCCTTGTTCGATCCCTGTTTCCCTGCCTGTTGCCCTGTTTTTTCTTTTTAGCTACTGTCAGCACTAACCTCCATTTATGATTGTTATTCGATCCTTCCACCAACTGGTCTATCATCTGAGCACCATCACTCCGTCACATCCGATGTTGCAAAGCAAAGTTTCTGCACGCGTGAGCCATAGGCCACGTCCCGCTGAACATTGACCTTGACTCGAGTCTCTTTTGACACTTCAGACCCTCCCTTTCTGCTCTGCACCAGTAATGTCCTAGATGTTGTTCTGCCCTGGCGTTGTTTTTGGGAGCCGTCATCAATTCATTATATGACCCTGTCTACACTTTATGTCTTACGATTCAGAATAAAACTCGATTCATGATTCGAAATTTGTGTCTTTCAATTTATGATTTGAATCTCGTTTGGGTAACCATGTTTGGGGGTGGTGCGAACTCTCAAAATTACAAAGATTATCCCTATTATTTCTAATAACCAGGTTTCTATCGAAGTCTTTTAATCTTGAAGCATGTACAATGCATAGGCCCAATTAACTAGTGCTGAAATTCAGCATTTTATTAAGAGAAAGAGGGCAGCAAAGATTGAACTTTTTTGATCATCTCACGAACCAACTATTCCAATTGCTTAAGCCATCAGGTCAACTCATATGAATGGTTTTATATTATATACATCTCTCCAACAGTTGGTTCATGAAAATAACTTTTCCAGCATTTGAAGACCGAGCGAGCTCAAACGTAATTTATGAATTTTTAAGTTGCATTCAGGAACTATTAGATAATTAAATACCCTTTAGCCATATCAATTAGCAAGAGCTTCAACTCACTGAAATCGAGATATCTTACATATCAGTATTGAAGTCCGTATGTCTTTTTATGCAAGCTCAGTCACCCAAGTTCTTATCTATTTTCTTTGATAATCTATCATACATTCTAAAATAAATCTGCTTAATATTCTTGAAATCAATTATATGCTCATTTATATTCATAACTGATCAACTTCAAATCAGAAAACAAGTGAACAGGCAGAGCCTCCACTCCTGGCACATTAGGAGATGCAAATATCTGATCTTGCAGCTTACATGATTTTATAATCCGATTGCAAGATTTATGTTACACTTTTTTGCATGATAACTGACACGCTGCCTAAATTAGTATCCCAACAATATTTGAGGCTTTAACAAATGGTAATGGTACTGAATTATAGCCAAGTGAAACTTTGAAGGAGAATAATCAAAGCAATTTCTGAACTCAATACATATTCAATGTAAAATATTAATTTTGGCTGGCAAAATTTTGATAGAAAAACTAGAAGTAGAATTGTAGAACTCCGTGCAAGTATATATCCACTTGTAATAATGTGTTATGGAAATTAGCTGGAGCTATTGAATACTTACAGTAAACAGGAGGAGATTATCACTATCAAGTCCCTCTCTGTTGAAACCAAGTAACTTTCGTAAGCACCATCCAACATGCCATAGCATCGTTGCAGAGAGGGATTGCTGGAAGGCTAAAACCTTCAGGACAGCGTTTAAAGTCTGTCAAATTTAATTAGAGATAGTTATTTTGTTATCATTATGTATGGTATAGGAACGAAATTTGACAAAATTAAAACTACATAACAAATATAATAACAAATGACTGATTTGATCAGAGATTAAGGAATGTTACATGTACCTCAGGCATAAATCTACCGAAGATACTTGCATCCGCAGACTTAGAAGTTGACGCACCATTATTTTGCAACTAAAACAGACAAAGAAGAAAGAAAGAAATCATTTTTTTTTAATACATGATTCATAACACCAACAGCATTTAGTTCAATAATCAAAGGAAAATTACTTGAAATATAATTTGGTAAAAATGAATTAAGTAAGGGAATAGTTAACCACTCAACTGGTAAATTTGTTTAGATAGTAAATGGTGAGTGTTGTGTAATATAATTAGTAAAGATTTGTTTCCATAATTAGGACATGTTTGGTTAGATATGATATTTACAGTTTTTATCCTCTTGTAATTTCATTAATCTTTTAGCCACATCATTCGTCCCTTCAGGACTTCAGTTGGCAGATATGCTCACTCAGGGGACTCACGACATTAGTTTTACTGTGTTACTTACAAGCTGGCAATAGTAGATGTCTATTACCAAACTTCAAGGGGAGTATTGTGTATAGTAGATGTCAATTCCCAAGCTTGAAGGGGAGTATTGTGTAATATAATTAGTAGAGATTTGTTTCCATAATTAGGACAGATTTGATTAAATATGATTTATATAGTTTTTATTCTATTGTAATTCCTTAGTCAGGATTGGTGTAGTCTATATGACTATACATGATTTGTAACCATTCTCTATACAAACAAAATAAGAAATAAAATTCATACCATTTTTACCAAAATTCCGTTTTTTGTAATTCTCCCAACAATAGGAGTATGTAACTAGGAAAAAAATAGATATTTCAGTATGGTAAAAAATCTCCAACATTTATTCAGCAAAAAATACTTTGTTGCTAGTATACATGATCCTTAACATTTATGGTAATGGATGCACTGTAGTATGCCATTCAAAAAATTGATGATCATGTTCAGTTCAATTCAATGAATACTTACAATAACAACCCCAGTCTGATATAGCCCTATCATTGGAGATAAGAAACAATCAAGATCTGCAAAACTTGCATGAAAAAGCAACAAACAAGTAATTCAAATGACATACTAAAAGACAATTGATAATAGGATACATAATTGAAGGAAATAAGGATACCTTTACTTTCTAACAAAATGAGCAACAGAAATATAGATGCTAGCACTAGGCTGCGATCCTCGGAGAAAACAAAGTCAAGTACTCCTCTCCTGCAACCATAGCAATTTTGTTAAATGTACATTTAGAAACACGGGAACATTTATTTTAAAAAAAAAAAGATACACCGAACCATAATACATAAGAAACAATCTCAACACTATAAAGACTATAATGGAATTCACACACAAGAAACAATGACAAAAATGAGGAGCAAAAACGCCAACCTTTTGGAACAAATTTCATCAGTGCTGAAACCAGAAGTGAAATCTTCCCAATGAGCCCCAAAATAGTTCCCATCGATACTCTCAGCTCCATTTAACTCTGGAGCATGACAAATTGTTTTTTCAATTTCACTCAAGCACTTCGCAAAAGGTTTAACATCATCATGGCCATTAGTAGTATTCTCTTCACTTTCAACTCTCATATTTAAGTTCAAAAAATGATACAAGATGACACACGCCACGTTATTAATCATACTTCTTCCACCAACGACTTGAAGAATGCGGGATACAATATATAGTGAAGTGACAGAAGATAAACCTGACTCCTGGAACAAAGATAATGTGTGACTGAGTACACCATGTGGAAAAGAAAAATGAAATAAAAGTCATGTATGACGAGAGCAACTGGAATATAGGAGTTTTCGCCCACAAGATTTATTTAAATTCATTTCATTTTGTAACGATTTTGTTCAATTCCCTTGTTAGGAAACCATAAGAAGCAGCTAACACATAAGAACAAGTATGATGATGTGACAGTTCTCTCTTTCTAAATATAAAATTGATTTGACATTAAACTAAAAAGTACAAGGTCAAAAGTATGAAATCCTTAAAAATATGAAGTGAGTTTATGTAAATCAATTTTCTTCTTTCCAATTACAAGAAAAACAGAAACTATGGGATTTTAGAAAACTAAGGGCCCATTAACTGTGAAAACATTTTTAATTTTCATTTCCTAAAATTTGTGTTAGTTTTCTTTGTTAAGAAAAAAGTAGACTTTTAAAGTGGGTCATTGTGATGGAGAGAAAGATAAAATGCTAGCCAGGGATAATGCACTTCAGAAAATAATAAAAATAGCTCATTTGACATTTTCATTATTTCCGGAAATGCAAGATAATTGTTCACTCCAAGAGTCCCTTTTCTCCTTGTTAGCAAGTAAAACTTACACCAATTTTAAGAAATGAAAATAGAAAATGTTTTCACTGTAAACGAGCCCTAAAGTTTTGAATAGCAAATGAAGGCATTCACATTCAATCATACCATTTACTATAGATCAAATATTCAGGATTTGGCGGGAACAACCTGATTATCATTAACATGCTTGAACATTAAAGTCAATCTAGGGATGGTATAAGACTAAGATAAACTAAAATTAAAGCTTGACTAGTTTTGAGGAAGTCTTCTCAGCTTACATCATTATTCTTTGATGCTAGTAATGAGAATAATATAGGAAACACAAGCCCATTCAGCAGATTTTCAGTCACCAGCCTTGTCAAACGCGGCTTGCCAACACTAAGAATATCTTTAAAGTAGTACAGTTCATCCACGATTTTATCAGATTGAAGAATCAGCCCATTTCTTCGTGTTTGAGTCTCCATCTCCCTGCTTCAAAGTAAGGAAGTTTGCTCTTCAGAAGTTGAAGTATCCAAGTGCATATAAAGCAACAACAATAAAAAAGTTAACGTAGACATACCCTTTATCATAGAGAATACTGTCTAAGCAGAAGCATAGATCTCTTAATCTATGAACTAGGTCAGAGAAATAATCGGAAACTGGAGGAGTCAATATAAATTGATACACCATGTCATCACTAACTGTAGAACAAAAACAAAATCATTGTAAAATTTAGAAATGCATTGCACTAGAGCATACTTATAGGAAGTTCAAAGCATTAGAGCAGCAGTATACCATTGTATACATTGAGAACTAATGAACGTATAGCTGTCTGAATCATCTTTTCCTCGTGATGAGCAAATCTTAAAGCCTCAGTGTACAATGGAAAGGAGACTACAGCATCCTGCAGTTGAATGTTGAAACAAAAAGAATCTTTAAAAATGTTGTGGAATTCAGATAAACAAAAATACATCTCCATCACAAGTTAACTGACAATAATGTTGATGACAACTACAAAGGTCTACACCACCCTAGACCAAGGCCTCAACAATTTCTCAAAAGACAAGAAATGTCTCCATCGCAGCCTCTTCTCTTATTAATGAAGCCCTGTTGTTACCTCTTTTCACCATTCTAGCCTCAATGTTCTCTTCCATTCCATCAAAAATCCTGGTTCTTGGTCTTCAGTCCTTCATTTTTCCTTGTATTTTAACTCCCAAGTTTCTCATTCCCTTACTTGAAACCAAAACGTTCTTCCTTCAGTTTTCTCCTAAAATTGCAATCTCTTTCCTTAGTTGTCCAATTATCAAAGAATGTGCTTCTTAATTTTTTTTATATGTCTAAACATAAACAATTTTTCAATCCTTCAATACACACTACCCACAGGCCACAACTATCAGATGATATAAGCTTGGTGTGTTATTAGAGAGAACAGCGGCAATCTCCCCTATTAAACCAATTATGTTGAACTTCAAGGGTCTGCACCTCTCTAACCTATAGACACCAACATGACAAGACAACCTCCCTCTTAAACAACATGCCTTATTTCTTCTAACTATGCTGATCCAACTAACCAAACTAACTAACTCTCATTAACAATTTTTTTATGGCAATTCTACTAGAGACCTAATAGTAATGGTTTCCCCCTTGCATCATATTCACAAATGGTAAGTAAAAGGTGTCTAAACCACTATACAAGGCAGGAAGCACATATGTAATTTTAACTGATATATTTCTCAACTATAACATATTAAATTTTCTTTGCTAAAGACAATATTGGTTAGATGAAGTAAGATCCCCATCAGTGTAAGTTGACGCATAAAAAGTATCAAGCCTATCGAAAGTGGAAAGATAACTATGTTGATCTAAAATACAGCAGCAAACCATTATTTATGAGTTTTGACTTACCCCATGAACGTTCACAAGGAGGCAGAGTGTGTCTCTATTTATTTTACCACTAATTGCCCTGAATGAAGAAATAAACCAAAAACAAAATATTTTCAGATTAAATTATGATAACATGAGATAGAAACATGGTAAACAAAATATTAGAATCACAAAATTTTTACCCTCCCGATATTATTCGGTAACCAAGTAAAAACCAAAAGATGACGAGACTATGAAAAAAAGGTTGAACATATAACTACAGAGAGAGAAGAGATAAACAAATGAGAAGCATAAAGGATCACAACCTTAGAAAAGACACATAGTACGAAGCTATGTCTCCTCCGTCGAACTTGTAGGGATGCGAAATAATGCTGTTAATATAACCATTGCTGAAGCAATAGTCTGCAACATGTACATATGAAATACCAATTTCTAGTAAGTACTAGTACTAAGGGGAAAAGAAAAAAAAACCTTAGGAGTAACACAGTGATTTGTACAATGAATATCAATTTGAGTTAAACTTAGAAAGTTAACAAGCTTAGACAGAGACATCAAGAAATAGTAACCATCTTACAAATTGCTTGTTCGTTATCCATGTTTTGAATCATTATGCTCAGATACTGAAGCAGCGGTGCCTCAATGTTTGAATTTTCACTGGTCTTAAGTATGCGAACAAACTCCGCAAGCATTTGGTGTTCCATGAAACATCTAAATGTTTACTATCAGTCACAAATTATCATCACCAAAATAAGATCAATATCATAAAAACAAAATTATCAGAACAGATTCATACTCAAAAATTAACGGATCTTGTTTATCGCCATATGTTACTATCTCCACAATACACTGCAATAAATCCACCACAAATTCCTGCAAGAAACTGCAAGCATAATTACATTGTGTTTTTTTCCAAGAAAAGAGAATGTACATATAAAATTACTTTTGTTACCCTATTATGCTGGTTCACAGCTTTGGTTTTCTTCAATTCCCTAATTACATATCTGAAACAACATCAAGGATGAAAATCCATAAGCACCGTAAAAAATCATAGCAATACTATTGAAAAGAAACAAGCTCATGCTCAAGAAACAACAAAAACCTCAAAAATTCTTCAGAGACTCGGTTCCACTAACCAAAAGTTTGATTAATTAAACTATTACGAAAAAACAGAGCATCAAAATCTTAAATCAAGGTCGAAGATCCATAAGCACGTAATAACTCCTAAAAATACTATTCATTACCTATGAAGCACGGACACAGACACCGACACCGAAACAACACGATCACGTCGAAACCGCTAATAATTTGAGAAAATCACATAATTAGATGTGTTTGTGTCGCGTCAGACACCAGGACACGTCTGATCCGGAGAGTGTTTGTGCTTCATAGTTCATTACAAACAAGTTCATACTAAAAAATGCGCAATTAAAATTAAGTTCCACTCACAAAAAGTTGATTAATTAAATTATTACGAAAAAACAGAGCATCAAAATCTCAAAATTAAACTCGCACAAGCACGGAAAATATTGATAACAATAACAAATTCATGAACTGTAAACAAGAAAAACCTCAAAAATGCGCCATAAAAATTAAATTTAGAGAATGAAACCCTTACTTGAAGTGTTGAAGGGAGAAGCGATCGAAGGATCGCCAGAAGGAGGAGAACATGGTGACGGTGAGAAGAAGAAAACGATAAAATGGAAGTAGCGGTGTTTTGCATTTTACTAAAAGGAAAAAGGTTTTGAATTTGAGTGTTTGGTAGTGAAGTGGTAACAACAACCATTCAACCACCTTTCAATGTTTCAAACTTGTTAGTGTTTAATTAACCATGCATAGAGCTACGTGCTGGGAGTGGAAGGAGATTTCCGTTTTTACATTAAGGAAAAAAAAAAAAGGAAAAAAACTTCGTTTAAAACACGTTATATCATCATATTTTAAACAAAATATTATGGGGTTAAATATGTTTTTGATCCTATAAAATTGGAACCTTCTAAGTTTAGTCTTTACTAAATTTTAATAGTGCTTTTAGTCTCTATTAAAAATTTCTGCACCCGGTTTTATTCCCTACTAAATCTAAATTTGTTTAATTATGCTTAAACTTTTAAGATTTTGAACAATTCTTTTACAGGAGTGTTAAGAACATTACTAAAAGTTCAATTGCAAAAAAAATTCTCAAAATTTTATTTCTACGTTCAGATTTTTGTTACTTTTATCTTAAACTTTTGTCTATTAAAAATATATATATTTAATTCATTTCATGTTAAAAAAATTATAAATTTTAGTAAACAGACCTTTTCTAATGTTTCAAACATATCTCAGAAAAATCGTTCAAAAATTTAAGAGTTGAAGGATAATTAGAAAAACTTTGTTTTAGTAAGGACTAAAACTACATGTAAATTATTTTATAGGGACTAAAAAAGCTATTAAAATTAAGTAAGGACTAAACTTATAAGTTCCAAATTTTATAGGGACCAAAAACATATTTAACCCAATATTATATAGAGGGACCAAAACTGTCGAATTTTAAAATAGGGGGACCAAATTTACAAATTGGTGAAAACAAGGGGACGAAAACTGCAATTAAGCCTTTTTTAAATCTATAGTTTATACTCCCTCTGTTCCTTTTTAAATGAGTCTTTTGAAGTTTATGTGAGTTTATACCAGTTGGTAGGGATAATATATAATATATGAAAGGTTTGGGGCTCAAATCCCAGACACCGCAAAAAAAAAAGTGTCTCTTTTGGAAGAAAAAAAATTGTTCCTATTTAACTGTCACTTTTCAAAGTTCAATGCAATATTAAATATTGTTTTACCAATATTATCCTTAATTATTTATCGTGGAGAGAGAAATATAAGAAATGAGATATTAAATGAATAAGGCTATTATAGTAAAACTATATAGTATTGTATCAAAAGTAGTAGTATTTATTGATCGTTTAGGTTTTTGTAGAATGTTTAAATGTCACAATTAAAAAAGAACATAGGTAGTACTTGGGTAACGAGTAGTCACATTAGCGAAGAATTTTAAAATAATCTATAATTTTACACTTTGTTAGTAAAAAAATAATTTTTGACATTAAAATGTTTTGTAAATGCTAACATGGGGTTTGATGTGACACTCTGAGCATTGCCACATCTTGAAAATGCACTCAATTCAAATATCAACATCGCAAGGACATAAAATAAAACAATGAAGAATGGTTTCTTCTTCGTCGCAGAACAATCAAGTTGTCGTTACATAACTTATAGTTATTCCTTAGTTTAGGTTTTGACGATGTTCTATTATTGATGTTGATTACATTTCATGGTTAATTAGCTCATTTGTGAAAGCACCATAGTCAATCCATGATCTTAAGTTCTCTAGTCAGTGTCTTATGTTAAAATTGTGTTTAGGTGTTTCTTGTGAGTCAAGTTTTGTTAAAATCAGATTTTCAGTCATTTGATACGATTTAGATGTGTTGTGAATCGTATCAATCATGCCTTCAGGCTCTTTTCTTATTGGTTTACGTCATATGATTCAATTAAACCAAATTATGACTCGTATCACTTTGATATGATTCAAAGAAATTTCTCAAACCATTGATTCGATTCATTTGACCCTTCTGCCCGTGTTTTTGGCTTGATTGATACGTATAAATCTTGTTTGATTCACATTAATCTTCATATGGGATCATTATTTGTCGTCACTTCTAAATTCCTACCCAAATTCACAGTTTTACTTCCTCAAATCATTAATTGACGTGGTTGTTATGTTTGTGGTTGTGTTGTTCATTGCTTCACACTTAGACAACGATTTGTGATTACATTAGGTAGGTGATAATTGCAATTTTGGTAGATTGCCTACTTGGAAGTGAGTGAATTGGATTCTGACCACCGAGCCTTCCAATAAGCTTTTTCATCCATAGTAGATTGCCTCCCATGGCCTTGCATGGTCTCCTACACTTACAAACCTCCTCCCATGGCACCGGGGATTAACAATTCTTTTGCACAAGTGGTGTCAAATGCAGTGACGGTACAGAGTGATCCTTTACTATTCCAACAATTAAAGGTGGTTCACTTTGTATTAAGATTAACCAACAAGAATATGAATTGGCATTGGTAGAATCTCAATGGAATTACATGGTTGATTGCTCCTCAATAAGGGGGATAAGACTTTTATTGCAAAGGAAATCTCACATAATTTGTCAAAACTTTGGAAAACAACTCATCTATGGCATGTGAGCTCTTTAGGGAAAGGTTTATTTCGAGTTTACACTTGGTATAGTAAAGGATGTTCAATTGATCTGGTAGCAAGGAACAATCAACATGAAACTGGAGATTCTTCGGTTTTCTAAGTGGACCAAGGATTTTAATATACATTTTGCAGGACAAACTCATGCCCAGGTTTAGATCAGACTTATGGAGCTAAGTCAAGAATATTGGTGTGGCGGGCTCTTCTCAAAATTGCTAGGGAAATAGGTAATCCTCTAATTATTGATATTGCTACCAAAAATAGAGTCTTCCGACATTATGCTCGTATTTTTATGGGTATTGATTTTTCTCATCGTATATTTGATGATTAATAGTTGAGTGAGACGACTTTGCTTTCATATTGGAAGTTGCTTATGAATGGATCCCTGATTTCTACACACATTGTCAAATTATTGGTCACGATGGCACGACTTACCGTTGGCTAATCCATCATAAGTTTGTGGAAAAGGTTGATCGTGGTAAGAAACCTGCTCATGTCTTGAATAAAACAATTAAGAAATATGTTGAAAAGCATAACACAGGTGGTATCTAATCCTCCAAGGCATTTGAAGTGCCAGGTATTATTAAGGTAATATTGGTTATTACTAATGCAATTGTTGTTATAAATGATGTTATTATAGAAAATTATATCACACCTCTTTTGCACTGTGACACAAAGGTTCATGTTAAATTGTTAAATGCTCTATATGCAGATGTGCATATACATACAACATGTACTTTGGCTCATGGTCATACAACAATAGTGGTTGTTGAGGCCATTTTAGAATTGGATAAACATTCTAATCTTGAGCAGCAAGCTACATATAGTACACTCGAGGTGCATCCTATTGTATGTGCGTCACACTTGAAAAAGTGGTCGATCTTGTTCAACAATATTTGATTCAATGGAAGAACGACAATGGTCCATTCACGCCATACCTTACAAAAAGGAAGAAAATAAAAAAGGCATCATACCACACTCGGTCTTTGGGTCCTCCTTTAGAACCGACGGGTGGATGAATACCACGTTTGTTCCTTTAGGTCCACTTTCCTTTATTTATTTTCCTTTTTTTATCTTGTTTTTGCTTTGTTTTTTTAGGGTTTTAATTTAGCCCTCCCGCTTGTCTATATTTTTTTTCTTTTTTTAATATATTTATAAGTGAGTGGCAGTGCAGAGGTTTCTTTAGAATGACAATGGTGTTGAATTTCTCAGTCTCTCCTTCTTGTTTAAACTCACTCTTGACTTAAAAAAAACAGTATGTAATTTTTAGATAATATTTTGAGTTAGTACGTATACAATTTTTTAGCGTTGGTAACATTTTGTAGTATTGTTGGTATCACTGAAAAATATAAACCAGAATTGTTACACCCGAAAGCCTCAATTCATAAACATCCACACTTATATCAAAAACAAATGATTAATTAAATAATTTAAATCAATAAAGTATAAACTTGTGCAAAAAAAAAATATTGCTTATAATTTACCCACATTACTCAATAAACAAAAACAAACATATAAGAAAGAAGTGTCTGTATGAACGTTAGTTTATATAAATCAATCCAATTTTTTGAAAGATATATCAATCCAATTAAATTTGATGATATGGTCTTATATGTAATAATAATGTTAACTATTTTTACACATGCTTAAAAAAAATCACACCATAAAATATTTTTTTTAAGATAGATCCTAAAATAAAAGTTAGATTGTAACATGGAATGAAGTTGCGTATCTTTAATTTTAAATATAAAAAACAAAGAAAAAATACGAAGGATGCATTTTGCTCATTAAATTTTTTTTTTCTTCAACCATGTCATTGGTACATATGAAGTACACCGACCAACGTTTTAGATGACTAATCATCTAACGAAGTCTGACTAAACAATTTTAGTTGGCTATCCATATTAAATGACATTAATATTTGACCTAATAGTTAAATTTTAACAATTTCAAAAATTACAGGTTTGACTGTTGATTTTTCATAATTACGAATATGTTACGACTTTGACCGTTGATTTTTCATTCAATGAGAATTTCCCACATTTTCAATGGGCAGAGCACATGTTTTTAATATTCGATAAAACTATTATAAATACAAAGACACATTGCTAGTCTCTTTCAAAAAAAAAACTCATACCTCCAATAATAGCAAACAATAAACTTATACCCTCATCTATCTCCTCAACTTCAAATAATGTATCCTTAAATAACAAATTAGCGAGTTTTTCACACTTTCCAATAGCCCATATCTCATGGATGGAGTCAAGAGAGGTTACATGATTTCTCACACCACGTCCAACAAAAACAACAATGGAAATATGATGGTATTATCATTAGCACAAGCATCTTCTAGTGGGTATGTTGATCTCCCTTTGAAAGCAACACAAAACATTATCACATCCTCTTCGAAAAACCTCAGGGCAGACCTTTTGGCTCTAAGAACAAACCCAAACCACCTATCATTACAAATGAAGACACTAACCCCTAAGGGAGTTAGTGATTTCATTTATAATGATAGGTTGTTTCGGTTTGTTCTTATATCCAAGAGGCCGACTCCCAAGTTTTTTCGAAGAGTATGTGATAATGTTATCTCTTGGTTCTAGAGGGGGATTAACATACCTACTAGAGGATGGTTGTACTAAAAAATAGCACCACCAACTTTCATTTGTTGTTGGTGGTGGTGATGGTGTGAGAAATCATATACCTTCTTTTGGCTCCAACTATGACGGAAGAGCTATTTGAGAGTGTGGAGAATCTCGCTGATTTGTTCTCTTAACAACACAAAGAAACATAACATAAAACAACAAGAAATGGTTTCTTCTTCACTGCAAAACAAGCAAGTTGTCGTTACATGAACTCCTTGATAACATAAGATTTTCTAGAGGGAAAGTCTTGTGACAAGTTTGTCATAAGAAGAATTGCACATTAGCCAAGATATGTAATTTCCAAATCAATGACCATGATTGTTGAGATTTTTTTTATATAATGTAAGATAAGATACAATTGTTAGAAAAACACATTATGCATGTTTTCATGTTAGTTTATGCAACATACTAGGGGGGTTAAGTGGTAATTTATTTTCTTATCCTATCTTGTTGGTTTCTAACCCAACTCATAATCAAGATAAGGATTATAACTACATAGGCAGGATATGATAAGTTTTAGAATTAACTTATCATATACTGTCAAGTTATCAAACACTAAGGGTGCGTTTGATTTGTTAAAAAATAAGGGACTGAACATGATAAAAATAGTTGTATCGTGTTTGATTTATAAGAACAAAAAAGGACAGCACAAAATAAATAACCAAGGACATGACAAGTTGCCGCTTTTTTATCCACCAGTTTATTTAGGGACAACTTTTTGCAATTTGGTGCACTTATCAATTTCGTCCATCAATAAGTTAGTGCACCAACGTGATAATTCACCTATTTCTGCAGGACCATCTTCAAATGGACATTACACATGATTTAAGTTTAACCTCAAAATATTCTTTCACATTTTACTAATGAATATTGTGTGCTCACTATTTTAAGTGTCGTTACTCCATTTTTAGGAGGCGGCCTTAAAAAATGTCCCTAATATTTTAGTCAAATATTTTATGTTTGGAACTTTGACCAGTGTTTCACTTACTATATTAAGACAATTTTTTGTTATAGATTCCTCAAACAATCCTTTCAAGACCCTTGTTAGCCATGACTCATAGGGGTACTTCAATATAGGGGTGTACCTGAGTTGGGTCAACCCAAAAAATCCGGTCAAATTCACTCAAAAAATTCAAAAAAAGTGGGTTGGGTTGGTTTATTGGGTGGATATGGTTTTAAAAAATGGAAAACCCATAATAATTAACGGATTTCGGGTAAAATCAGACCCAACCCAATAAACCCACTTACCCAATAATACACATATTTTTATTTTTATTTTCATAGGAATGAAGGAGAATTCCAAAAAATTTGGTCATAAATGAAGTCTAAGGTATTGTCTATATTGAAAATTAAAACATGTTAGAGCTACAAATTAGGATGTTGTACTTTTTTTGGTTATTTTGTTGCAAGTATTTTATGTTGAAATTTATTATTTGATCTTATCATTTATTATTTTTTGACGCTAAAATATGATGAAAATAGGTTACACAACTTTTTTTATAAAAAAAATGAGTAATTTTTGTGAAAAAATGATGACTCATCATTTAGTCATTTAATATTAACAGGAAAAAAAAATATTTGGGTAACCCACTACCCAACCCAAACCAGAAACTAATGAGATTGGCCAATCCAACTCAATATTGTAACGAGTGGTTATTTTAACTCGCCCAAACCAACCTATGTACACCCCTACTTCAATATCCTTTGATGGCCTTTGATAGTTTCCTTCCTTCCAAAACTTCATGTTGGAGTACCTTCAACAATTGAAGCATCTGGTATTTCTCATTCATCAAGCTTTGCTTCCTTCCATATATTGGGAAACTTACACCGCAAGAAGTCCCCAAATTACTAACCAATTCAAATTGCATTATTGGGGGATTCATCCACTTCATTTTTCGGCGTTTATGATGGTCATGGAGGTAAACTATGATTATTTGGAAGGATGACGTTTAGTACAAAAATTATGTGTTTTTTTTTAATCAACAAGATGTTCACACAAATTTTCAGGTGAGGCGGTTACAAAGTTTTGTGCCAAGTACCACTAGCAGGTGCTCAAGAGTGACGAATACATAGCTATAGATTATCATAATTCATAACCATGGCGTGCTTATATTTTTCAATCAAATTTGCTACTCTGTTACATCGTTGTCTTGCTTCAATTAAAAAGGGATCAAAGAAGACATCTGCCAAAGAGATAACTCATCGCATGCCATTGGTAAGATTTTCACTAAATTACACCCTTTTTTTTCATATATAATGTACATTGATTTTGTTCATTGAATATTAAATTTCATTCCATTGCAGGTTGTTTGGCCTTGGCAGTTGGATGTAGTGATAACGTACACGAGATTTTTGAAGAATATGTTACCCCTTTGAAAGAATCTCTTGCTAGAAAATAAAAATGTTTCAAAATGTTGTCTTGTATTCTGTTTCTTCCCCTCTTCTCCTTTTATGATTTTTGAAGTTATACGCTTTGATTAATGTCATTTTTGTGTATAGTTGATGGATTGCTTTTCTATAATCACTTTTGCTTGAGGTGAAATTCTGGCGGGTTAGCTTTGAGATGTTTTATACAATGTTTCAACATCAGGCACAAATAGAATGTTGAGTAAGATGTTTCAACATCGAGCTAGCAGAAAACAAACACATCAAGGAAAATATAAAGGACGGAAAAGTAAAAGGCACAAAAGATTTGTTAACCCAGTTCGGTACAACATCACCTACATCTGGGGGCTACCAAGCCAAGAAGAAAATCCACTAGTGTAGTCATTATTCTAAGTTATCAGCAAACTCCTCGTTTATAACTCTAGATCTAAGACCTACCCGTATTGACTTCAACCTAGGAACTCCTAAATTTGAGGTCATATCTCACTTCCCTCAATCAATCACTACTTTGCTTCAAAGCTTTAGTGTAGCACAAGTTTACAACTCAATAAACAGTCATAAGCTTGCATCAAGGTTGTCATACCCCAATTTTTGACCTAAGATTATATAGTGGGGGTGAATCTTTAATTAATGGGGGTACATAATGGTGTGAACGAAATAAGCACTAGAAAAATATTATTTGGAAATGATAAATTAATTATTTAATTTGATCATTATTTAAAAGTGTTTTCTTTGTCCCCAAGTCTTGCGAAAATATTTTAGAACGCAATTTAGAATATTTTGGAACACAATCTGAGATATTTTGGTAGGCAATCTAACGTATTTTAGTGTTTGATCTGAAATATATTTTGATACTCAATAATATATATTTATGTACTGAATAATACATTTATGTACT